>Ga0307929_1000523_pt1 | contig 36754 bp, 32 predicted proteins | sample AceLakmetage1330_FD_203160 | JGI IMG/M metagenome (GOLD analysis project Ga0307929, IMG submission 203160) | Saline water microbial communities from Ace Lake, Antarctica - #1330 | ecosystem: Environmental > Aquatic > Non-marine Saline and Alkaline > Saline | place: Antarctica: Ace Lake...
CTGAATTAGTTGGTGGTTCTTCTAATTAAGGAAATCGCATGTCCACTTTTTTTGCAAAACTTATTTCAAAAGTACGCTTCAGTCGGATGAACCATATTTTTGTGTTTCGCTAGAGCAAGCATCACCCTATCCGGCGCATCAATCAGCAAGTCATCGACAATAACCCGCACTCGTACACCACGCTCTGCCGCCCGCAATAAAAATTCAGCCGCGAGAATACCGATATTATCACTGCTCCAGATAAAATACTGTATATCTATGGTTTTTTCTGCATGATCGGCAAGCCAGGCTCTCGACAGTAGAGACTCCTCGCCCTTCTCCAAAATCTGGGCACCGCTTAATTCCTTTTTTCCACTGAGCAGGTCTTCTACGATTTTGGATAAAAGAATGGGGTTTGATTCGGGAAAAACATGTGCAGCAAATGATACTTTGGCAGGGCAAAACAAGGAACTCAGAACGAATAAGAGAAACAGGCAAGTTGTTTTATTCAACATATACTGGGCATAACAAGTGAAAGAGATCTATTCAGGATTCCATTATACCTGAAACCAGCTGAGGGTTGAGCAATGCATCCACCATTCGATTGGCAAAGCCCCATTCATTATCAAACCATACCAGCATCTTTAACAATCGCTGACCACTAACCCGGGTCTGCGAAGCATCCACAATACCGGAGTGAGCATCGTGGTTAAAATCAACTGATGCATGCGGTTCCCTGGTAAATCCGATTATTCCTTCAAGAAAGCTGTTACTAGCCTTTTCAAGCAGTGTATTTACCTCTGCAACACTCACATCTGTCTTTAACTGAAGACTTAAATCCATAACCGAAACATTTAAGGTGGGGACACGCAGGTGCAGACTTTCAATACGACCATCGAGGTGCGGCATCAACCGGGATATCCCTCGTGGTAGCGCCGTATCCACTGGAATAATACTGGTAACTGCGGCCCTGGTACGGCGAAGATCACTGCCATAGGCATCAATCACCGGTTGGTCATTCATGGCCGAATGAATGGTAGTGGTTACTCCCTGATCAATGCCGAATGCCTTATCAAGCAGAGAAAAAACAGGAAGGATACAGTTTGTTGAGCAGGAGCCAAGAGAGACAATGCGGTGCTGGTGCTGCAGCAGTTCATGGTTCAGACCGGCAATCAAGGTAAAATCCACAGCGACGCCTGGCTGACTTAAAAGAACTTTTTTTGCCCCCCGCTCCAGATGTAAACTCAGTTCATCACGACTTTTATAGCGACCACTGCAATCGAGTACAACATCAACACCATATTGAGACCAGGGAAGTTGCGTAAGAGACTCATGGTGGTAAACCTGGGTATCGTTGCCATCAATACTTAGACAATTATCGACAACGGACACATCATGAAAGAATCGTCCATGGGTACTGTCATAGCGGAGCATATAGGCCATGGTTTCTGCATCTGCAAGCTCATTGATAGCGACAATATCCACGCTCTCATGCAAACCCCGCTCGTAAATAGCACGCAATACGCAGCGTCCTATACGGCCAAATCCATTGATTGCAATCTTCAGCTTCCGCACCCTACTTTCCTAGACAAAACTGTTCAAAAATGACATCAAGAATGTCTTCAGTTGTCGTAATGCCAACAATTCCATTAAGCTGATCCAAACATTCCTGCAGATCAATGGCAAGCAGATCACTGGTCAACTGGGTGGCCAGTCCCTCTTCAAGCCTGAGGGCAGCATCTTTTGCATTAAGCAAAGCGGCTTTGTGCCGGATATTAGGAGCACAGCCTTCTTCCTGCCACTGGTCCCTGCCTCCAACAACGATTGTAAATATAGATTTTTTGAGATCATCAATTCCCTGCTGCAGTTTCGCGGAAATTGGAATACAGGCAATGCTGTCTGCATTCTCGCCAAGCCCAGAAAGATCAGGTTTCCCAGAGGAAAGATCACTTTTATTGGCAACCAGAAGTAGCGGTTTGTGTTTCACCGTCTCGAATAGGTGCCTGTCCTCTTTCTCTATGCCTCTCTTTCCATCAAGCATAAAAAGAACGAGGTCTGCCTGATCAATCTGCTTTCTGGCACGCTCAATTCCAAGTTGTTCAACTTCATCGGCATCCTGCCGGATACCTGCAGTATCAACAATACGTACAGGAACCCCTTGAATATCAATATATTCTTCTATGGTATCACGAGTAGTTCCGGGTATAGCTGTAACGAGTGCCCGTTCTTCCTGAAGCAGAGTGTTGAGCAGGCTGGATTTACCCGCATTGGGCAGCCCAACGATAACCACAGAGATACCATCACGAAATATCTTTCCCTGCTCAGCCTGGCGAAGCAATGTTTGAAGAGGGGCAAGAATTTCATCAGCCACCTGAACACGAAGGGCGGCATGCTGCACAATTTCTATATCTTCATCGGGAAAATCAATGGCAACTTCAACGACTGCCCGTATATGGACCAGCACTGCCCGAATTGCATCAACTCGCTTATACAGAGCACCACCCAACTGATCAAGGGCCATATCCATACCCTTTCTGGTCCTGGCCGAAAGAATATCAATAACAGCCTCAGCACGTGTCAGGTCGATTCTACCGTTCAGGTAGGCCAGTTTGGTAAACTCTCCGGGATCGGCAAGGCGTACGCCAAGCTCTATAAGCAGTTCCAGAATGGACTGCAGTGCTAAAAAATTCCCGTGACAATGAATTTCAACCACATCTTCACGGGTATAGGTCTTCGGTGCCGCCATAAAAACAGCCAGCACTTCGTCAAGGATTTTGGTATCCGTGGGATGAACCACACGACCATAATACAAACGATGGCTCTCGTAGGAGCAGCTTTTAGCAAGGGGCTTAAAAACTGTTTTCAGGTGAGAAAGCACATCGGGCCCACTCATCCGGATAATGCCTATTCCCCCGGACCCAGGCGGAGTTGAAATGGCGGCAATAGTCTCACTACTATCCATATTATCACCGCTATTCCGTCTTAGGATTCACTGTCTTCCTGAGTCTTTTTTGTATTCCCGGACTTGCCGCGTCGCCCTCTGCCACCACGCTTATTGTTCCCCGGCTTCTTACCCTTACCAGGCTTGTAGATAAGGATTTTTTTAAACAATCCATCTCCAACACTGCGTGAACGAATATCTTTATCATCCTGCAGGGTAACGTGAACAATACGACGTTCGGAAGGATTAAGAGGCGGTATGGCCTGGGTCTTTCCATCTTCTTTTACAAGAGCAGCAAGTTCTTTAGCTCGTTCAATCAATTCGACTTTACGCTTTTCACGAAACTCGCCAATATCAATGGACAGTCGAATTTTTTCTTCTACTTTCCGTGCCACCAGCTTTCGTAACAAATACTGGAGTGAATCAATAATTTTTCCGTCCTGTTCGGTCAGTGCCTCTTCATGTTCGTCACCGACCTGACACCGTACCGTCCCGCTGTCAAGCTCTGCAGTGACTTCTGAGGGAAACCCCATAAGTTTCAAAAGCTCTTCCAACTGCTGGCGAACAAGCTCGACACTTTCAGGCTTTATCTCAAGTGGAGCTTTTCTGGGCACTGGCTGTGTCTTTTCTTCTTCTTTGACTACTGGCTTATCTGCTGCTCCAGAGTCTTCAGAGGCAGCAACCTCCGGTTCAACCTTTTCAGGTTCTACCTTCGTTTTTGCTTTTGCTTGTGCTTTTGGTTTCGTTTTTGCCTTGGAAGGTTTTTTGGAAGCGATAACTGCAACCTCTGCTTCCACGGCGTCACTCTTTGAATCAAGCTCAAGCCCTTTTACAAAGACTCGTATATGCGCTTTTTTACGAATAAGCCCAAAGATACCAAGAGAACCAGTTTCAACAACTTCAATGGAAAGTTCTTCCTGTGGTGCCTGCAGTGTATCACAGGCCGTTTTAATAGCGTCGGTTACTTCTTTTCCGTAAAAATCTTTTTTTGCTGAAGACATATTTTATTTTATCCTTGCGGGGAATCGTCGAAGTGAAAACAGCTGCCACTCGCAGGCAACAGCTGGTCCCACTTCTGACTGAAAATTCGGTTAAGCCTTACTCTGACGATTAATCATCTGTTGCTGGAAGATAGCAAGCAGATTATTTACAAACCAGTAAAGCACCAGACCAGATGCGAAGTTGATAAACATAAAGGTAAAGAGAACAGGCAGAAACATCATAATCTTAGCCTGGGTTGGATCAGCCGTAGTAGGTGTCATTTTCTGCTGAAGAAACATGGATGCACCCATCAAAAGAGTCAGCACCGGGATTCCTCCAACATAGGGAATATCAATTCCAATAGAGAGTCTGTCAGGAGCAGAAAGATCTGTTATCCAGAGCATAAAGGGCGCATGGCGCAGCTCAATACACATCAAAAGAACCTTATAAAGGGCAAAGAAAACTGGAATCTGCAGAACCATCGGCAAACAACCACCGAGCGGGTTCACCTTATAGGTTTTATACAGGTTCATTACCTCCTGATTCATCTTGGTGGGATCGCCCTTATACTTCTCCTTGAGCTTTGCCATTTTGGGCTGCAGTTTTTGCATATTTTTCATGGACTTCAAACCCTTTTGGGTAATGGGCCAGAAAATTGCCTTGAAAATAACCGTCACCAGAATAATGGCGATACCGTAATTCTTGAAGATTCCGAAGAAAAAGTTCAGCAGATAGAGAGTGGGCTGAGCAATGACATCAAACCAGCCAAAGTTTACCGCCTTATATAAATTGGAACCAACAGACTTAAGAACATCAAGTTTTTTAGGACCAAAGAAGAGCTGATAACTGTAAACCCTCTCTTCACCGGGCTGTAATGTATCAAGATCACTGTTCATCTGCATCTTGATCCCATCTTCACCAAAGGAAGCCATGGTCAGGGACGTTGCACTCTTCTCCTGTGGAAGAATGGCACAGATAAAATAGGTCCCCTCGTATCCTGCCCAGTTCATCTGACCGGAAACAGTCCCGGGACCAGATTCATAGAGATCGGAATCCACCTCGGTAAGAGATTCATTCATATAGTATGCAGGGCCGATAAAGAGGAATTGACTTCCAGGTCCTGTTTCTCTAAAAGGTGTATTGGACTGATGCAGAGCGGCAACACCTTGCAGAACACCGGAGGAGACATTTCTCACTCTCACATTCAGTTCCATAAGGTAACTGTCTTTGGAAAATTTGTATTCCCGTACGACCTCAAGGCCATTTCCCTGACCTTTCATTATCAGGCTTCCATCATTCCCCTTAAAAGAAACTTCGCTTCCACCAGCATCGTAAAAAGTAGCCGCGGGAGCAACACTGCCCCAGGAAAATTCGAGAGGAAACCCTTCGGCTCCATCCACCTTAACCATCTGCATACCAGGTGATCCCTTATCCGAAGTTTCCATATAGTCTTTCAAGACAAAACTGGTAATGGAACCACCATCCTCACTAAGAGTTGCGGTGTAGAGATCTGTATCAACAAGCAGGGTCTTCGCATCTCTGTCGGGACGAACCATCCCCTGAGCCGCTGCAGATGCTGCAGCTGTAACCGGTGTTGCAGCAATCACAGCCTTCCCAGCTGCTGGAGTATCAGTCATAACTGTTGCTGTCTGAGCAGCAATATCTTCCACCGGTTCCTCCCCCGGGCCAAAACCCACAAAGAAATACTGATATCCGATAAGAATTATAAAGGAGAGAATAATTGCTAAGAATGTTCTATAAATATCCATGCTTTTACCACGTTAATAAAGAAAGAACGCCTTACTGGCAGCGCCTAAGTAATACATCTTGTGTGTTTATTATTTTCTGCATTTTCACCATGTTTCTGACACTTTCCCTTATCAGCTTTGATAGATGGGACGGGATCGTAGCCCCCCTGACAAAAGGGGTGACAGCGCAGTATGCGACCAATGGAGAGCAGAAGGCCCCGCAACGTGCCATGGGTTTCAATGGCCTCAATTGCATAACAGGAGCAGGTAGGGGTAAAACGACAACTTGGGGGGAGAAGTGGAGAGATGATATAGCGATAGCCTCGAATCAGACCCAGAGGGATCTTTTGGATCAGCAGACGAATCTTCATAGAATAATTATAAAAGAAGAAATATCAGTAATCCCATCACACATCGGGGTATCCATCGGTGCATTGAGCACGGCTTCACGTTCCAAGTTTTGTAACGGAGGAGGTAATTTCGACAGGAGACTTCAAGTGAAAATCGGGACGGACAGCAAAAATAATGTCGGCGCAGGCAGGATAAAGAGATCTTTCCAAACGAAACGATTCGCGAATAATTCTCTTGATTCTGTTACGTTTGGCCGCCCCTTTGAGCTTTCGGTGGACACTGATTCCTATTCTGTTATATCCCAGATCATTGGGACAGAAAATCAAACTAAAGCCCTCACCGCGTCGCCGTTTTCCTTTTCGATAAACCCTGTCAAACTCCCGGCCCTTACGAAGCAGAGCTGTTTTCGGGAGTTTAAACCTCGACAACGTTACCTAAGCGGAGAGACGCTTACGACCTTTAGCACGACGGGAATTTAAAATTGCACGACCTGCGCGGGTGGACATCCGTGAACGAAATCCATGGGTACGCTTACGTTTAAGATTACTGGGTTGGAATGTACGTTTACTCATGACTAACTCCTTGTCCGCATAAATGCGGGTTTATTACTTAAAAACCGGGTAATTATAAAATTACAGAGATTCGCTGTTCGTCCCGGATACTTTGCCCTGCACAACCTGTCCACTGAATCTCAACTATTCGCAGGGCGTAAAATCAACAAGGACACAATACTAACCATATTGCCCGGCCTGTGTCAAACATTTTCGGCAATGCCTTGCGCAAGCATTTTGCCTGTGCTACTCTTTCGGATAGAAATTCCACACTGACAGCCTAAGGATAAAGGAAAAAGACAACATACCATGCACCCTAAAATAACCTACGATGATCTTGACTGGCATGCACTTTGGAAAAATGCCAGAGACAAAAAGTCATGGACAGCAAAGGGACCTTCTGACTGGGATAAAAAAGCAGCATCCTTTGCCAAAAGAAACAGCGACTCTTCCTTTGTGGACCTTGTTCTTGAGCGCATCCCGTTCAACAACACCACGACGGTGCTCGATGCCGGATCCGGGCCTGGAACTCTATCTCTGCCACTTGCGCCACGGGTAAAATCCGTTACAGCTATTGATTATTCAAAAGGGATGCTGGCAGCTCTTGACAATCAGGCACAAAAACAGGGAAGCAGCAATATCACCACGGTGCTTGGTTCATGGGAAGATGACTGGGAACAACTCAACATCAAAAAGCATGATATCTGCATCGCTTCACGCTCTTTAAGTGTTCCCGACCTCCGTTCTGCCCTCCGCAAGCTCAACGATTACGCCAATGACACGGTTTTTGTTATCGACCGCATCAATCCCACACCATTTGACAATGGAGCTTTTAAAGCTCTTAACAGGCCTTTTCGCTCCGGCCCCGATTATATCTACACAATCAACACCCTCTACTCCATGGATATCCATCCCAGTGTTGACATCATCAGTCTTGAAAAAACAGCCTCCTTTTCCGACATGACCGATGCACTTGAATCCTACCGCTGGATGTTCAAAGATCTCACAGAGGAAGAAGACCAGAAACTCAAAGAGTACATTGAGAGCAATAGCACTAAAGAAGACAATGGCACAATCACAGTCAACCGGTCATATCCGTCCCGCTGGGCATTAATCTGGTGGAAGACAACTCACTAATCCCATGCACTTTTCCTCAATTGCCCATGTAATCGGAGTACTGCTTATTGTCACAGGCTGCTCCATGTCTCTGCCGATTGCCTGCTCTATTTTCTACCAGGAAAGCGACCTTCTCCCACTACTCTACTCCCTTGCCATCACCCTCGGAGCAGGAATTCCGTTGTTTGCAGTTTTTCGGAACCACAATGAACTCAATATAAAAGATGGCTTCTTTATTGCTGTCACCGGCTGGATCTTTGTCTCAGCCTTTTCCGCCATCCCCTATATGCTCCACGGATCCATCCCATCGTTTACCGATGCATTTTTTGAAATGATCTCCGGCTATACAACCACCGGAGCAACCATTCTTACAGATATCGAAGCAGTACCGCACGGTCTGCTTTTCTGGCGGAGCCAGACACACCTTCTTGGGGGAATGGGATTCCTGACCCTTGCGATCATATTTCTCCCCCACGGCATGGGCGGACTCCGCCTCTTTCGTGCCGAATCAAGCCCTGGTCAGGTGATCACCAAGGAAAAATTCAAACCACGTAACCGTGATACCATGGTCATGTTGTGGTGGATATATATTGGATTGAATGCCCTACAGGTATTGCTACTGGCACTTGGCGGAATGCCCCTGTTCGACTCCATCTGCACTGCATTTGGAACCGTTTCAACATCTGGTTACTCAACCAGAAATGCAAGTATCGGAGCCTACAACAGCGCCTATATTGACTGGATTGTTATTCTCTTTATGTTTCTTGGCGGGGTAAGCTTTGTCCTTATCTATCAAGTGTTGCGAGGAGATCTTAAAGCCCTTAAAACAAATACAGAACTTCGCTGGTACCTTGGATTTCTACTCTTTTTCTGTGGTGCCATCAGTTTGATTCTATGGACAAAAGGAACCTACCACACCCTTCCCGATGCCCTTCGATATGGAACCTTTCAGATCGTATCGCTTCTTACCACAACAGGTTTTGGAACTGCAGATTATGAACTGTGGCCGCACTCTGCCCAGATGCTGCTCTTTATCGTCTGTTTTATTGGAGCCTGTGCCGGTTCAACCAGCAGTGGTATAAAAGTTGTTCACTACGCTATTATCTGCAAATATATGTACGCATCGATCCGAAAAATTTTCTTTCAGCCAATGGCTGTTATTTCCCTACGATTGAATGGTCGTCCCATTGATAACGACATTATCAGCCTGGCACTCTGCTACTTTATTACAAATATTTTTATGATCCTTATCGGCGGATTTATTATGACTCTCACCGACAATATGGACTACAGCTCAGCTATGAGTTCGGTTATCTCTGCACTGATGAATATAGGGCCTGGATTTGGGGAGGTGGGCCCCACCCATAATTTCGCCTTTATTTCAGACTTTGGTAAATGGTTTCTTTCCTGGAATATGCTGGTGGGTCGACTGGAGATGTTTTCCGCGCTCGTACTCTTTATCCCTTCATTCTGGGAAAAATAACAATCAGGACAGAAACAGCTCCCGAACATCTTTTAGGTGGAGGGAATCACAGATAACAATGGCCCGATCCCCGGCATTCACCTGGGTCTCCCCCACTGCCGTTTCCCACTTCCCATCCCGAAAAACAGAGCCGACAATAATATGCTCCCATAGCTCACCCTTAAAGTTTGCCAGAGTTTTCCGGGTAATTGCAGACTTTGGAGCAGCTATCAGGTCTACCACTTCCGCATCAAAACCGTGCATATGAGAAACGGACAGCATCTCACTTCTACGGATAAAGGTAAAGATTTCATTTCCGGCCAGAATTTTCTTATTTATCGCAATATCAGAACCACTGGTGGAGGCCAGGACCACGTACTCTTCCTTATTAACAAGAGAAATTGTTTTCGTTTTATTCTGCTTTTCCCCTTGAGTCTCGACGATATGTTTCACCAGCATACAGGTCATGATATTGGTTTCATTTTCACCCGTCGCTGAAATAAAGGTATCCATATCGGAAAGACCGGCATTACTCAAGACGTCTTTATCCGACCCATCCCCAAGCAATACCTCGGTATCCGGCAGTAGAGATGACAACTCCATGGCTCGTTTTTCATCCTTTTCAAGCAGCTTTACCCGTACGGTTTTCCCAAGGAGCTGTGCAATTCGACTACCGACAAGTCCACCACCAACGATCATAACCCGCAAACGGTGCTGTTTTTTTATACCTGTCAGGTCCATTAAACGAGGCAACTCTTCAGTACCTGCCATAATCAGTATCTGATCGTGGGGTAAAACTTCAGTCTTCCCCGTGGGGATAATGGTACTGATCCCTCTTGCGATAGCCACAACCCGAAAGGCAATACCACTGTATGCCCGTGCAATATCAATCAGTGTTTTATGGGCAAACTGTGAATCATCATCGATCTGCACAGCCATGGCCTGCATCTTGCCAAGGGCAATATCTATAATTTCATCGCCGTCAGTCCGTTTGATAAGACGAACTATTTCCTGTGCCGCCAACTCTTCCGGATGAATAAAGAGATCAACCTTCAGATCTTCTGCCTGTAACAGAGAATCTTGCTGACCATATTCCAGAGAACGAACTCTTGAAATTTTCTGTTCAATACCAAAGCTATCGGCAATGATAGCAGAAAGCATGTTCACCGCATCGTTATCGGTGACAGCAATCATAAAGTCCATTCCCTTAGCATTTGCCTCTTTCCAGCATTCAATGGACATGGCAGACCCTGTGATAAAACGAGCATCAAGATTTTCATCTGCCCGGCTAATCAGCTGACTGTCTGCTTCAATAATTGTCACGGCATAGCCTTCATGTACCAGGCGCTTAGCGAGGTAGAGGCCAATACCGCCAAGTCCCAGAACAAGGATGCTCTCTGAAGGTGTTGCTTTCTTTCCAAACATATTATTTTCCCTTAAAGGGCTAGTGAAGGTATAGTGTACGGGTTGCGCCTTGCTATTCTATTATGTACTATACATTTTTACGACTCTTATTCACAATAACACGCTGTTGAGCATACTCAACAGCATTAAATAATTACACTTAAACGATAATAAACAGTTATGGATTCATATGATATTGCAGTTATAGGGGCTGGTCATGCCGGATGTGAAGCAGCTCTTGCTGCCGCGAGAATGGGCTGTAAAACACTGGTAATCGTCATCAATATTGACACCATTGGTGCCATGTCCTGCAACCCTGCCATTGGCGGGTTGGCCAAGGGACACCTTGTTCGTGAGATTGATGCACTCGGTGGTGAAATGGCTAAAAATATCGATGCCACGTCAATCCAGTTTCGCCGGCTCAACACCAGCAAAGGCCCAGCTGTTCGCTCCTCACGCGCCCAGGCAGATCGTTTACTCTACCGGCTTCGTATGAAATCAATTATGGAAGCTCAGGAAAACCTTGAAATCAAGCAGGCGGAAGTCGATTCTTTGATTGTGAAGGATAATAAAATTTGCGGCCTGCGCACGACCCTGGAAGAAGAGATCACGGTGAAAGCAGTAATCGTCGCCACCGGGACCTTCCTTAATGGTCTTACTCATATTGGTCTCAAAAACTTTCCTGCTGGCCGTATGGGTGATCCGCCTTCCACAAATCTCTCTACCTGGTTTAATGAAATCGGTTTTTCCATGGGACGGATGAAAACAGGAACGGTGCCGCGTATCGATGCACGATCCATTGATTACTCAGAACTTGAGGAACAGCATTCCGATCAGCCTCCAGCATTTTTCTCATTTTCAAGCAAGGGTGACTACATTCTGCCGCAACGCCCCTGCCACATCACCTACACCAACCCTGAAACCCACGCCGCAATTCGAGCAGGCATTGATCAATCCCCCATGTATGCTGGAATTATTGAAGGAATCGGAGCTAGGTATTGCCCATCCATTGAAGATAAGGTGATGCGTTTTCCTGAAAAAGACAGGCATCAGATTTTTCTTGAACCGGAGGGTCTGGACACGACAGAAGTTTATCCAAATGGACTGCCAACCAGCTTGCCCCTTTCAACCCAGCTTGCCATGCTCCATTCAATCAAAGGGCTGGAGAATGCAACTATCGTCCGCCCCGGATATGCGATTGAATATGACTATATTGACCCGCTGGAACTAAAACCAAATCTTGAAACCAAACGAGTGGCAAGCCTGTTTCTAGCAGGACAGATTAACGGCACCTCGGGTTACGAAGAAGCTGCTGCCCAGGGCCTGATGGCAGCGATCAATGCTGTACATCTGATTCGTGACAAAAAACCTCTGGTTCTCAGCCGGGCCCAGGCTTACATAGGTGTTTTGATAGATGACCTCGTCACATGCGGTACCAAAGAACCCTACCGCCTCTTTACTTCCCGGGCAGAATACAGGCTCCTGCTACGAGAAGATAATGCTGATACCAGACTCTGTGAAATCGGCCATGATATCGGACTGCTGCAGGAAGCAGAGTATCTTTCATTTCAGAAGAAACAGACTGCTCTTGATCGTGGGGTTGCACTTCTTGAATCAACCCACGTAAAGCCAACCAAAGAGACCAACGTAATTCTAATCGGAGAGGGAACGGTTGCCCTGAAACAAAAGTGTACAGTAGCCGACCTGTTACGCAGACCGGAACTCTCTCTGGCCCAGCTCAGCCTACTCCCCATGGAGCCGCAGGAATCCCAGGAAAAAGTCATAGACCTTGTTCAGTCAGATGTACGTGATGAGGTCCAGCTCAAAGTCAAATTTCAAGGCTATCTGAAACGCCAGGAAGAACAGGTTGCCCGCTTCAAGAAGATGGAAGCAATGGCGCTGCCGGAGGATATTGATTACAAAACGCTGTCGGGACTTTCCAATGAAGTGGTTGAAAAACTTGGTCAGGTACGTCCCCGCTCACTTGGTCAAGCGTCCAGAATATCGGGAGTCACCCCCGCTGCCATCTCGGTCCTTCAGGTTCACATGAAAAAACTTCAGGGCCAGAAAAAATAATGATGACCTTCCCTGAAATTGATCCGGTAATCTTTGGAATTGGACCGCTGCAGGTACGCTGGTACGGTCTTATGTATGTTCTTGGCTTTACCGCCACTTATTTCCTTGTCCAGAAACAGATACGAGATTTTTCATACAAAGCTCTGGAACCCTGGTTTGAGAATCTTAATCTTGCGCTGATCCTCTCCGTAGTGATTGGCGGACGTCTAGGCTACGTCCTCTTTTATAATTTTTCTTACTATATGCAGCATCCTCTTGAAATCCCAGCCACCTGGACCGGTGGTATGTCTTTTCATGGTGCCTGTCTTGGAGTGTTAATTGGCGGCTGGCTCTATATCAGAAAAAAAAAGCTGGACTACTGGAAATGTGCCGATATCTATGTGGTCACCATCCCCATAGGCTTAGGACTCGGAAGACTCGGGAACTTTATTAACGGCGAACTTTTTGGCAGAACGACAACGGTCCCCTGGGCCATGGTTTTTCCAGGCGGTGGACCGCAACCGCGCCATCCGTCCCAACTTTATGAAATGCTGCTGGAAGGAGTGCTGCTCTTTACAATCCTCTGGGTCTTGAAAGACAGACCATGGAAAGGCAATAAAAACTGGCCACACGGCAGCATGCTCTGTCTCTTTCTTATTAGCTATGGAAGTATTCGGATGTTTGTCGAACTGTTCCGTGAACCGGATCAGCATATTGGATATTTGCTGGGAGCTATAACGAGAGGACAGCTTCTTAGTGGATTGATGGTGCTGGGTGGAATAGTGCTTTGGAACCTACTCAGAACACGACAAAACTAACTATATAAACCGCAAGCTATTAAAACGTATTCCAGGTAGTTCCCTGCCAAACGTCCTCGTTTCTCTGTGGATTGTTTGTCAGGGAACTACCTGAAATACTCACTTCTACAAGTGATCCAACTTCCCTATCTCTATTCTTAAACCAATCCCAAGAGGTTTAGCAGTGCTCCACCAGCGTTCGATTTGATTGTCTCGTAATAGTTTTTTCTATACGAGATAATCAAATCGAACGTTGGTGGGGTGCTGATGAATCTCTAACCATCCCAAGCTACTGAACTCTACCGTATAGTGTCTTGCCGGGTTTGAACTTTACTGCATTATGTGCTGGTATTACTATATCTTTTCCAGTCTGCGGATTACGACCTTTCTTCTGAACCCGTTCAACCACACTAAATGTTCCAAAACCCAACAAGCTTACTTTTTCACCATCTTTCATCGTTTCCACCATCTTTTCAAGAACACCATTTAAGACCATTTCCGCTTTTACCTTTGTAGTACCAGCTGTCTCCGCAACCGATGCTACAAGCTCTGCCTTATTCATAATTTCTCCCCTTTTTATTCTCTTACCCCGGCGTATTGAATCACCCATAGGGTACCAAATGACAGGATTCTTTAACTGAATGGAAACTCACTCTTCATTTACTTAAAGACCACAGCCGGAACAAAAAAACAATTGAGGGAAATACGTATTCTTTGCTAGGTATATTTACCTAGATAGGGTGAATATGGACGAAAAAACAGCATTATAATGGGTGGGATCAATTACGGATAAAAAACTTTTTTTGCACTTAAAATGCATTTTTATCCGTAAAAAAAAGAAAAGGAGTGAATAATATCAGGTCAGTCACTGGGTGTTACGAAACCGTTACGCACTGCAAAGTTAACCAGATCGACACTATTTTTCATTTCAAACTTCCTGAGCAAGTTCGCACGATGATGGTCAACGGTCCGGGGACTCAGACAAAGCATACTAGCCATAACTTTACTGGTGTGCCCTTCAACAACCAGATTAAGAACTTCCCGCTCCCTGTTGGTCAGGGTTTCAAAAGGAGAACTTTTATTGTTTCTGTAGGCCGAGATCACATCATCGGCAAAGTCCTGGGAAAGAAAGGGAGAGAGGTAGGATTTGCCATCCTGAATACGTTTAATAGCAAGTAGCAACTCTTCATCCGAATCTTCTTTCATCAGATAGCCATCAGCCCCAGCTGACATAGCATGATAAAAATATTGCTTATTCTTATGCATGGTAAGCATAAGAATTTTAATATCCGGATAGAGTTTTTTTACTCTGCTCACGGCTTCAATGCCCGTGAGTTTTGGCATGGAAATATCGAGAATCAAAAGCTCTGGTTGGATTTTTTTCAGAAATTCCAGCAGTTCTTCACCATCCCCCACCTCACCAACAACTTTCAATGCAGGATTATTACTAATAAGATTCCTGATACCATGACGAATTAAAGCATGATCATCAGCCAGAAGTATGGTGTACTGCGATTGCTTTGTATCCATTTTTCTTTCCATCCTGAAATTTTCAGACCTCTCAACTCTCTTAAATGTATCTGATTTAGCGGATGAAATCAAGCACTACCGGACAATGATCCGATCCGAGTATATGCTGATAGATATCAACATCAACAATTTTTTCCCGACTGTTTTTATCCACACAGTGATAATCAATCCTCCAGCCGATATTTCGATCCCTTGCCCGACTCCGATAGCTCCACCATGAATATTGATCTGCCGCTTTATTTTTCATCCGAAAACTATCAATCCAGCCAGCATCGGTAAAATCATCCATCCAGGCACATTCCTCAGGAGTAAATCCCGCATTTTTTCTATTTTGCTTCGGATTGGCAAGATCAATCTCCTTATGAGCCACATTAAAATCTCCGCATATCACTACGGATTTATGAACCGCCAACTCTTCTGCAAATTTCTGTAGAAGTACATTAAAATCATGTTTAAACTCCAGGCGACTTAAATCATTCTTCGAATTTGGGAAATAGCAATTGATAAAATAATAACCTGCAAATTCCAGGGTTAACACCCGTCCTTCAGAATCAAACCGGGGATCACCAATGCCTCTGATAATATTTTCCGGTTTTTGTTTACTGTAGGTTGCAACTCCCGAGTATCCCTTGCGTTCCGCACTATAAAAAAAACTATGATAACCGGGCAGGTTTTGTAAATCCTCAGGTAGCTGCTCGGCCATTGCTTTAATTTCCTGCAGGCCAATCACATCGGGAGCCATATCCTGCAGGCTCTCCATAAATCCCTTCTTATACGCTGCACGCAACCCGTTCACATTCCAGGAAACGAGTCGTAAAACATCTTTACCTTTGCTTACCTTCTTCATCTTTCTGGGCTTTACACCAATTTGTGAACACATTTCAGCAAGAACACAACGATCACAATGCGGCCCCACGGGCCGACATGTACCCTGCCCAAAGGCAACCAGAATTGAATTCACTGGTATCCAGTATTTTTCCGGAAGCTTCTTGCGCAGCGCCATCTCTGTCTGTTCTGGAGTTTTTGTTGTAACATAGCCCCAGATATTCATAATTCTGTGCACATGGGTATCGACACAGATTGCCGGCACCCCAAATGCCTGAGCAAGCACCAGATTGGCAGTTTTTCTCCCGACTCCCGGAAGTGTTAACAATTCTTCCATGGTATCCGGCACTTTTGAATCAAAGTCAGCGGCCATTTTTTTCGGCAAAGCAACAAGATACTTTGCCTTGTTTTTATAAAAACCCACTGGAAAAATAATCTTCTCCAGCTCCGGGGCCTCCAGCTGCGCAAGTCCTTCTACACTTCCAGCCTTTTTAAACAGTCGCTCCGAAGCCTTTGCAGTCACTTCATCCTTGGTTCGCGCGGAGAGAATTGTCGCCACAAGCACCTTAAAAGGATCCTTTGTCTGCACCGCAATTAAATCCACAACCGGAACCTTATAGTTTGCCACCTCTTTTTCGAGAACTTCTAAAAATAGATCTATATTCATAATATCCTATTGGTATAATATTTTACGTTCGACCCATTTTAACGGGTTCCTGAGTAGGAAACAAGAAAAGGATAACAATCCTGTTTGCACAATCTCTAAAGCACCGTTAAGATGCAATACTATGAAAGCAATCGATACCATTTCACCACTTCCCGTCACCAGAAAAGAATGCCAAGCCCGCGGCTGGCATGAACTTGACATTATCCTTATCACCGGAGATGCCTATGTGGACCACCCATCCTTTGGAGTTGCCCTTATTGGCAGGCTGCTTGAAAGCAAAGGATACCGCGTAGCCATCCTTGCACAGCCTCGTTATAACAACAATTCTGACTTTAAAAAATTTGGAAGACCTCGCCTCTTTTTTGGAATAACCGGCGGCAATCTCGACTCCATTGTTGCCAATTATACAGGCAATGGAAAGGTACGGGAAAAAGACTCTTACTCACCCGATGGAAATCCCTGGTTTGGAAAAAAGAGAGAAAAGACCTCACGACGACGGCCCGACCGGGCATCCATGCTCTATAGCAACCTTGCCCGCTCCGCCTACAAAGATGTCGCAATAGTACTTGGTGGTGTGGAAGGCTCACTGCGCCGTTTTGTTCATTACGATTACAAGCAAAAAAAATTACGCGGCTCACTGCTCAGTGATGCAAAGGCTGATATCCTTGTCTACGGAATGGGAGAGCAAGCCGTTGTTGAGGTTGCAGAACGACTGGACAAGGGGCAGGATCTCTCCAATATCGCAGGAACCTGCGAGCGACTCAGTGAAAACATTTTCCAGGAACGCTATAGCGAGGACAGAGAAGACACTGTTTTCCTCCCATCCTGGCAGGAGATTCAACAAGACAAGGCGCTGTTTCTGCAAGCTGAAAAAGAGATCGACGCACAGGCAAGAAGCTATGCCGATAAGAGGTTAATCCAGAAACAGCAAAGTTCATGGATTATCCAGCAGCCGCAACCGCCGCAACTCAGCACCTCCGAGATGGACAGTCTCTACGAACTGCCCTATACCCGCTGTGAGCACCCGATGTTTCCAAATGTTCCTGCCGCAAGAATGATCCAGCACTCTCTCACCACGGTACGCGGCTGCTCCGGCAACTGTTCCTTCTGCGCAATTACCCGGCACCAGGGGCCAGCCATCACCAGCCGCAGCAGGCAATCACTTCTTCGGGAAGCCAGTGCTGTCAGCACTATGAAAAATTTCACAGGCACCATCAGTGACCTTGGCGGCCCCACGGCTAACCTCTATGGCGTTTCCTGCCGTATTGGATCGTGCAAAAAACATGACTGTCTCTATCCAAAGGTGTGTAAAAACCTGCAAGTAGATGAAAAAGCATTTCTTTCCCTGTTACGCGAAGTATCTGCCCTGCCAGGAATTCGAAATGTCTTTATTTCTTCCGGACTGCGTCTTGAGCTTCTGTGCCAGACACCAAAACTGTTTAAAGAGATCATCCGTGCCCATACCCCAGGTATTTTGAAGATTGCACCTGAGCATACGGAACAGGAAGTACTTGACGTTATGCATAAAGAATCAAGTGACCAGTTACGGAGATTCCTGGAGCTTGGCCGAAAGCTCAGCCGCGAACTGAATAAAGAGGCCCATTTCAGTCCCTATATTATTTCATCCCACCCGGGGTGCACCGAGCAACACACTGCAAATATGGCAAAAACTTTAAAATCATTAGGTCTTGAGCTAAGACAATTCCAAGATTTCACCCCTACTCCCGGAACGCTTGCCACCGCCATGTATGTTACCGGATTACACCGGGACACTGAAAAACCCATTTTTGTTGCCCGGGGCCAATCTGAGCGTATGAAACAACGAAGAATCCTGGAACGTCAACTGCAAGGCAGTGCCCCTTCCAGGAAAAAGACGCCAGCTCAACAACAGAAAAGTAGTCCCCCACAAGCTCCGCATAGGAATAAAAGAAAAAAACGCTAAGAAAAGAAGCCATCCAGTAAACAAAAAAAAAGACCAATTGTGAAGTATTCACAATTGGTCTTTGAAAACGGTAAGTGCGACCGCACTTAAATATCAACCACTTCAGCCACTTTTCTTAGGTGCAGCTTTTTTGACATCTTTCTTGGCATCTTCGACGCTACCTGCGTCGGGCTTAGTTGCGCCTCAGCCACTGCCTGCAGGTTCTTTTTTCATTTCAGACTTTGCTTTGTCTACGGCATCTCCAGCCTTAGCTTTAGCTTCATCAACATGCTTTTTGACGCTAACTGCGTCATCTTTGGTTCCGCCTCAGCCGCTTGCCGCGGCAGGTTTTTCAGTGCCAACTGCACTGGGCTTATCGCCACCTCAACCGCTGGCCCCGGCACTACCTGGAACGGTTACACCGCCACCAGCCAACAGGCCGACGACACCGATTCCAGCAAGGACCTTCTTCAGTTCCTTTGTGTCCATGGTATACTCTCCAACATTAAAATATGTCCCTTTCCCTTTGAAAAGGACAGAATAGGATCAGCCTATACAGACTGCACTACGTATTGAGAAACTCTATCATGTTATGCCACGTTATGTCAAAAGGATTCTATTCAACAAAGTCATTATATATCAAGGTCATCGGGTGAAAATGTGACCACGGCATCAAGATTATTCTGTCCGGATAAAAGCATAAACAGGCGATCAAGGCCCAGGGCAATGCCAGCTGCAGAATCTATTGTTTCCAGTTCCTGTAAAAATAATTCCGGAATTTTATGAGTTTTTTCAGGACAATCCTTCATCTTTAAATATTCTTCTTCAAACCGACTCCGCAGCAGGACAGAATCGGTGAGTTCGGAGAAACCATTGGCAAGTTCTATTCCTGCCATATACAACTCAAATCGTTCTGCATTTCCAGGCTGATTCTCCTTAGGACGAGCAAGAGAAGCGAGTTCCAAGGGATAATCATAGAGAAAAGCAGGACGATTAGATCCCAGGTGTGGCTCGATTTTCTCAACCAGCAGAAGATCAAAACGATCCTGCTCCAAAGCCTGTTCAACGGACATGGCGCAATATTGCTCAAAAGCCTGCGCCACCGTTATCCGTCGCCAGGGTTTATTCAAAGATACCGGAAAATTGCACTCCGCAATCTCTGCCTCCAAAAAACAAAACAATTTTTCACAATCTGCCATCAGATCAGTATAGTCGGCATCCAGTCGATACCACTCCAGCATCACAAATTCTTCCAGATGCAATCGCCCCCGTTCACCATATCTGAAACAGCGGCAAATTTGAAAGATCTGCTCACTGCCAGCAGCAAGTAAACGCTTCATATAAAGTTCTGGAGAAGATTGTAAAAAATGAGACCCGGACGGGACATGGAGAATGTTTTGTTCTGGAATAACAAGCGGCTGACGGATAGGGGTATCTACTTCAAGAAACCCTTGATCCTGAAAAAAATTGCGGATTGCCCGAAAAAAGGCTGCACGCAGCTGCAGCCCTTTCTGATCAAGCATGGTCGGTATTACTCTTTTACGCGGGTTACATAGCCCCCGGTACGAGTATCAATCTGAATTTTATCCCCTTCAACAACAAATGGCGGCACCTGAAGCACAAAACCAGTTTCAACGGTCACCGGTTTTGTGTCGCTACCGGAAGTATCACCTTTGACCCAGGGCTCTGCAATTGAAACCAGAAGATTTACAAAAATAGGTAAGGTTACATCAATTGGTTTTTCATCAAAAAAGAGAACATCTAAATCCATATTATCCTGCAGAAAACTCACATTTCCACCAAGCTGTTCTTTGGTAATAAATGTCTGTTCAAAATTTTCCGTATCCATAAAATGATATTCATCCCCCTGATTATACAAGTATTGCATTTTACGTTCTTCAAGTGAGGGCTTTTCGAATTTTTCGTTGGAACGATAGGTCTGGGTAAACTGATTACCGGTGATCATATTACGCATCTTGCAGCGATAGAGAGCCTGCCCCTTACCTGGCTTGGAGAACTCAAAATGAGTTATAACATAGGGTTGACCATCAATTTGAATTTTAAGCCCTTTACGTAGATCAGAAGCTGTAAGCATATTTTTTCTCCTTCAAATCCCGAACCCCCGGGACATATTTCATATCGAAAACAAAAACATTGATTTTCCAAAAACCTGTTATTATAGCCTTGAAACCGATTCTTTGGCAACTATAAAACTTGTAAACACCCTACGATACAGGCCGAAACAAAAAAGACAATGTCGAGACAAACTACACAAGAGACGAAAAGTCCCTTATCCAATTCATCCTGGTTCAGGGAAGGAGCCATGGCTTCCTGGCCCATATGCTTTGGCTATATTCCGATAGGGCTTGCCCTTGGCGTCCTAGCTAATCAGGCAGAAATCCCTTTCTGGGCAGTGGCCATGATGTCCATTCTCGTTTTTGCAGGATCTGCTCAGTTTATCTGTGTTGCCATGATTGCTGCAGGTGCCTCGACCTGGTCCATTATTTTCACCACCTTCGTTGTCAATCTGCGCCATTTTCTAATGAGTTCTGCCGTAGCCGTACACCTGAGTGGACTTCGCCGCTCTTTCCTCAGTTTCTTTGCTTACGGAATAACCGACGAGAGTTTCGCCGTAAATATGACTCATTTCCGCAAAGACAACTGGGATCATAAACGTGCCATAACAGTCAACCAACTCGCTAACACAACCTGGATACTCTCAACGGTCTGCGGAGCACTCCTTGGCCAGTTTATTCCCAAAGGGGCTTTTGGCACAGACTATGCGCTTACAGCCATGTTTCTGGCCCTTCTTCTCTTTCAACTCCATGATATCGTATATATACTTACAGGAGCCGCTGCACTTGCTATTGGTGTCACGTGGTATCTATTTATTCCAGGCGACAGCTATATAATTGGAGCATCGATTAGTGCAGCAACTCTTGGATATTTCTTCAAACGGTATCGAGAGAAACAGAAATGAATTTTCCCGACTATCTCTTTCTCTTTGCAGGAATGGGCCTTGTTACCTATATTCCTCGCTGGTTGCCTCTTTTTTTTCTGGCACAAAGAAAACTTCCGCAATGGCTAGTTGACTGGTTAAGCCTGATCCCCGTGGCTATCCTGTGTGCACTGCTCGCACCCATTCTCTTTACTGATCAGAGTACACGTTGCCTGGAACTGGGAAAACCGGAATTTCTGGTGGCAATTCCCACTCTTCTTTTTGCTGTAAAAACAAAAAGTCTCGGGGGGACAGTACTTGTTGGGATGGGACTCTACTGGCTGGCAGGATTCCTGCCCTTATAATCGGATATAAAGATAGAATACTACTAGAAGAGCAACAAAACACCCCAAACCAGCAGAACCAGCAGGAGTGAAAGTAAAACGGCAGCTGAGCCCTGATCCTTTGCCCTACCGGAAAGCTCATGCTGCTCACCACCAAACCTGTCCACCACCGTTTCAATGGCGGAGTTGAGAATTTCCACTATCAAAACAAGAATGACAATGCCGGCCAGCAACACTCTTTCAACCCCACTCTCTCCAAGAAACAGCCCAAGAGGAACCAGAAAGATTGCCAGCACAAGTTCCACCCGAAAGGCCTCTTCTTCCTTCCAGGTGGCTCGCAGGCCCTGTATTGAAAAACCAAGGGTGTTGACAATTCGTCTTTTAAAGAGATTACTGGTATTTTTTGCCATTGTATTCCAACCACCCATTTATATGGCGACCACCCGGATCCCGATGGGTCCAATGAATAACACCGCCCGGTTTGGTCCATTCATATTCACCATAGAATCCTACTGTATCGCCTTCTTTCAACCCAGGTAACCTGTATGCCACATCAATATTGTGAGCAACCAACACTGTCTGCTGAGGGCTCGTTTGCAAGATAAATTTTTGATGCTTTGACCCCTTACGATCATCAGGCAGAACCTTTTTTACAACGCCGGTTCCCTTAACTTGAACATCACTCTTTTGCTCAGCAAAAAGCTGCTGGAGAGTAGCAGATGTACCGGAGGCAGTTGCTGTTTTTTCGTTAAAGTTCTCAGCCTGCTGGGCAAAGAGATAGATAAGCAATGCTGAAACAGCAATGATAATATTATTTCTTCTTGTTTTTATCATTTCCTAACCCTTTAAGGCAGACAGCACCACCTTAGCAACCTGATCATATTTTTCTGCAAAATGCACCGTAAATCCCTCCTTAATATAATCGGGAAGTGTTTCAAAATCATCTCTGTTTGCTTCCGGAAGAATCAATTCAGAAATTCCATTTCTCTTAGATGCAATTACCTTTTCCTTGATTCCTCCAACTGGCAAAACAATTCCTGTCAATGTCAACTCTCCGGTCATGGCGAGTTTTCGTTTTATTTTCTTTCCCAGTCCAAGGGTCAGTAATGATGATGCCATCGTTACTCCTGCACTCGGGCCATCTTTTGGTGTCGCCCCTTCAGGGACATGGAGATGGATAAAACTTTTCTGAAAAAAATCTTTATCCACACCATAGCGAGCTGCATTAGAAAACAAAAAACTATAGGCAATTTCAGATGATTCACGCATAACATCACCGAGTTGCCCCGTCTGTTTAAACCCTGGATTCTCACGGGGAACAGCCGTTGCCTCAACCGCAAGTGTTACACCGCCAAGAGCCGTCCAGGCAAGTCCTGTAATTACACCAACTCCATGAATAAGGGATGTCTTCTTAAAAAATGGCTTTCCCAAAAAGTCTTCTATATTTTTCACAGTAACCGAAATTTTCAGGTCCGGATTCTCAAGAAACCGCACCACCGCTTTACGTACAATTTTTAACAGATGTTTTTCAGTTTTTCGTACTCCAGCCTCTCGCGCATAGCCCTCAACAAGGAGTCGTAAAGCAGCATCGCTGATCTTCAACTGTCTCTTTTTCAACCCTGCCTTCTTTAAGGCCTTTGGCCAGAGATGATTCCTGGCTATAGTCATCTTCTCTTCCGTAATATAGCCAGAAAGACGTATTATTTCCATACGATCCAGCAAAGGACCGGGGATGCTTTCAAGCTGATTGGCTGTACAGATAAAAAGGACCTTGGAAAGATCCACCCGCAAATCGAGATAGTGGTCGAGAAAATCTGCGTTCTGCTCGGGGTCAAGTACTTCAAGGAGTGCGGATGCCGGATCGCCGCGAAATGATGCTCCTATCTTATCTATCTCATCCAGCATAATCACAGGATTGGCGGTTTTCACTTCCTTCAAAGCCTGGACAAACTTTCCTGGCATTGAACCGATATATGTCCGTCGATGTCCCTTAATCTCTGCCTCATCCCGCATTCCGCCCAGACTAAAGCGGTAGAACTCTCTTCCCATAGCATCTGCAACCGACCTGCCAATCGATGTTTTCCCGACACCTGGGGGACCGACAAGCAACATAATAGAACCGGAGATTTCTTTTTTATAGGCACCAACTGCCAGAAATTCAATAATCCGTTCCTTTACATCATCGAGCCCATCGTGGTCCCGATCAAGAATTTTTCGTGCCTTCTTTATCCCGAGTTTATCCTTTGAATACACTCCCCATGGAACAGAACTCATCCAGTCAAGATAATTCCTGGTTACCGCATATTCTTGAGAGCCTTTTTCAAGAAAACTCAGCTTTTTCATCTCGTCCTCAATCCGCTCATCCACGGCTTTAGGAAGAGTTAACTTCTTCAATCGCTTTTCAAACTCCTCAGCATCGGATTTACGATCATCCTTGGTAATGCCAAGCTCTTTCTGGATGGTTTTAAGCTGTTCTTTTAGAAAGAACTGCCGCTGTCTTTTACTGATTTTAGTATTCACATCCTTGCTTATTTCACCATGCAATTTGGTGATTTCCACCTCTTTATTCAATAATGGAAAGACACACTGCATTCGTTTTAAGACTGGCAAAGTCTCTAAAACCTTTTGCAGTTCATCCCCAGTTGCCGTGGTAAGAGTTGCGGCAAAATCAGTAAGAGGGGCGGGCTCACTCGGTGAAAAATATCGCAGAGCCTGTTTTAACTCTTCTCCATGCAATGGGTTGGCATGTACCAGTTCCTTGACAGCTGCGATAATAGAAAGTGCATAGGCCCTGGTCTCAGTATCATTCAAAGTTGTTTCTTCCTCTTCCGGATATTCAACCTCAACCAGAAACGGTACCGTAATATCCAGCCAGCGTTTAATACGAAAACGACGCATTCCCTGACAGATAAAATGGATATTAGAATCCTCCATGGTGGGTTTTAATATCTTCCCCATACACCCTATCTGAGAAAAGTCTTCTGGAGCTGTGTCCTGTGCCGGGATATTGTTGGTATAGACCATTCCCACCATTTTCTGATCGGTTTCCCCTATCTTCTGGAGGGTCTCCTTCCAGTAATCTCCCGAAAGAACAATGGGCTGTACCTGTCCCGGAAAAAATGGACGACTGGCAATTGGAATAAGATATAAGTGTTTTGGAAGGATTTGACTAGGAAGCGCTATATCGTTCTTCTCATTACCTTCATTTATCACTTCGACTTCTGCATTAATTGCATTTTTATTTTCCATATAAAGTACCCCTGTATATTCGAGAAAAGTCTCCAAAGATCAGTTTTACAATAACAAAACAACCTTTTATAAAGTCTATCAGTTACACGTTAAAAAGAAAAATTTTTCAGGTGCTTCGTAAACTACTTCACGTTATAATAATCACCACTTTGTAACTCACAAGGAAGAGACTAGTAAAAAAAGAGGAGTTCAGATTTCCGTGACACGTATCGGTATTCTTTCAGACACCCATATCAGCAGCCTCTCACCATGGTTTGTAAAACAGACTCACGCTGCATTTAGGGATTGCTCAATCATCCTCCACGCTGGAGACCTGACCGACATATCCATCCTTTCTGCCTTTGAAGGAAAGGAAGTCCATGCAGTTCATGGTAATATGTGTGAAATATCCTCCCACCAGAGTCTCCCCACCGACAAGATAATTACAATTGACGGGTATACCATTGGCCTCTGCCATGGTGCCGGAGCCAGACATAATATCGAAGAACGTATGTGGGACCTCTTTCCAGCGGTTGATTGCATTGTCTATGGCCACACCCACATTGCAGTGAATCATCGTCTTGCAAAAATACTTTTTATCAATCCTGGTTCCTTTGCCGCCACTGGCAGATATGGTGCACCTGGAAGTTTTGCCATTCTCACCATTGATGAAGATGGTTTAAATGCATCCCTGTATCAATTTGCCGAGACCAATCGATGAAAACGCTTATGGCTCCCTGGCGTATGGAGCACGTCCTGGGCAACGCTGAGAAGGTCTCGGGTTGTCTATTTGAACCACCCGGAAAAAAACCTTTCGACAGAGAGTTACTTCTTCTTTATCGAGATAATGAAAGTCTGGTTCTCCTCAATCGTTTTCCATACGCCAACGGCCATCTCCTAATTGCACCAATTAGGCATATTGCATGTATTACTGATCTTACCATACATGAGCAAGCAGGACTTATGAACATGCTGTCAGAGGCTACCAAAACACTCCGAGAGTACTTACAGCCGGATGGATTTAATGTCGGTTGCAATATTGGAAGTGTCGCCGGTGCAGGCATTGCCGACCATCTCCATTTCCATATTGTTCCCCGCTGGAAAGATGATCATAACTTTATGACAGTCCTTGCTGATGTTCGCTCAATTCCGGAGCATCTGCTCACAACCTACGACAAACTCCTGCCAGCCTTCCAAGAACTTCTTCCAACTCAAACAAAGAAAAATGACTAAAGCACCAAAAATTACACCAATGCTCCAGCAGTATCTTGGAATCAAAGAGCAGCATCCTGATACTATCCTTTTCTACCGGATGGGTGACTTTTACGAAATGTTCTTTGAAGATGCTGAGATTGCCTCCAGGATCCTTGGTATTACCTTGACTTCACGGAACAGCAAAAATGCAGCCAATAAAGTTCCAATGTGTGGTATTCCCTACCATGCGGCGCCCACCTATCTTGCAAAGCTTGTAAAAGCCGGACGCCGGGTTGCCATCTGTGAACAGACCGAAACACCCAGTGAAGCAAAAGGAATTGTGCGCCGTGAGGTCGTCCGTGTTATTTCTCCAGGTGTAGTTACTGACTCTGGCCTTCTCGATGACAAGGACAATCTTTACGTTGCAACCATCAGCTATAAAGTAAAGGGGAATGGAAAATTCTATGGAATAAGTTTTCTTGATCTATCCACCGGGGCATTTCTCCTTGGTGAATTTGACGATCCTGAGTGCAATGCTGACGCTGTCCTTGACCAGATTACCCGTATGACGCCTGCAGAACTTCTTATAAATGAGAACGACAGAGATATTTTAGCAGATCTGATTGACACTGCCACGACCCTGCTGCCAGGACTCTGTATCACTCAGCGCCCTGCTACTCAGTTCCATTTAGGCAGCTGCGAAACACTTCTGACAGATCATTTCCAGGTTGCCAACCTTTCCGGATTTGGCTGTGTAGCATTTACCCAGGGAATAATTGCAGCAGGAGCACTCCTTGATTATATTGTTGAAACCCAGAAAAGCGATATCAGCCATATAGAAAAACTCACTCCCATTGATCTTGACCTTATTCTGCAAATAGATGACTCTTCCAGAAGAAATCTTGAACTGACCCAAACAATCATTGGCTCTCAACGCGAAGGCTCCCTTCTCTCTGTGCTTGATCATACCTGCACCCCTATGGGTGCAAGGATGTTAAAGCAGGAGATTCTCTTTCCTCTTCAGGATGTCAATCGTATTAATGCAAGACTTGGTGCAGTTCAATTTCTTCACAGCAACACTTCAATCCGAAATACTTTTCGAGAATTGCTTACAACTATTTACGATGTGGAACGTTTAAATAGCCGTATGGTACTTGGAAATGGCAATGGTCGTGATATGCTGGCCCTCAAGCAATCACTTTCCAAACTTCCAGCCATTAAAGAACTGTTACTTCAATGTGAGGCAGCCAGGATCCAAAATCTTGGTGAAAACCTGGATGTTCTCAACGACCTCCACCAACTGTTAGAAACAACCATCAATGAAGAAGCCCCCATCACCATCCGTGAAGGACGATTAATCAAGGAAGGATATAACCAAGAACTTGATGAACTGGTCCATATACAGCGTCATGGCAAACAACTGATCCTTGATCTTGAGACCAAGGAACGTGAAGCCACTGGCATAGCAAAACTTAAAGTTGGCTTTAATAAGGTCTTTGGTTATTTTATTGAGGTGAGCAGACTCCAGTCTGACAAAGTCCCGGAATCCTATATCCGCAAGCAGACTCTCGTCAATGCCGAACGTTTTATCACCCCGGAACTCAAGGAATTTGAAACCAAAGTTATGGGCGCCCAGGACAGACGCCTTGAACTGGAACATCAGCTTTTCACAGAGATTCGCTCAAAACTAGCCACTGAAAGTTCACGATTGTTAAAAAGTGCGGGTTTGCTTGCCAAGACGGACTTCCTTGTCTGTCTTGCTGAAGTTGCCCATCTCCATCGTTATAAATGTCCGGAGGTCAATGGAGAGGAGATCATTGATATCATTGAAGGTAGGCATCCGGTAATTGAACGATCACTTCCAAGTGGAAAATTTGTTCCCAATGATGTTCACCTTGATCAGGAAACGGAAGAGGTACTCATCATTACCGGCCCAAATATGGCTGGGAAATCAACTATTCTCCGACAAACAGCTCTTATCGTACTTATGGCACAGATGGGCTCATTTGTTCCAGCTGAAACTGCAACCATTGGTGTAGTTGACCGTATTTTCACACGAGTTGGAGCCATGGATGACCTGAGGCGAGGTCAGTCAACTTTTATGGTTGAAATGAATGAAACTGCTAATATTTTGAATAATGCAACGGAAAAAAGCCTGGTTATTCTCGATGAAATCGGCCGGGGGACATCCACCTTCGATGGCCTCTCGATAGCCTGGGCTGTTGCAGAAGATCTTGTGAACAAAAACGATAAAGGTGTAAAAACATTATTTGCCACCCATTATCATGAACTCACGGACCTTGCCAAGACCGAAGAGCGAGTCCGGAACTACTCCATAGCAGTCCGTGAATGGAACGACACTATTATCTTCCTCCATAAACTCGTAAAAGGAGGGACTAATCGTTCCTACGGTATACAGGTAGCTGGTCTTGCTGGAGTTCCCGATCGTGTTGTCAAACGTGCCGCGGAGATCTTGAAAAATATAGAGCATGGTGAATTAAACCATGAAGGAATGCCCACTATTGCCAAAAGTGCAAATCCCGGTAAAAATCGCCGAAAAACCCACCCCAACCAGTTATCACTTTTTCCTCAACCACAGCATGATCCTTTGCGGGCCATGATTGAAAATCTTGATGTTGATGATCTCAGCCCACGACAGGCATTGGATGTAATCTATGAACTTACGAAACTACTGAATTAACAGAACTCTTAATAATTTTTCCAGGAAATTCAGCACCCAAATTTTACGATACATTTTAGCTGTTTTCTTTTGCCTTCGGCAATTCTTTTAGGTATACTTCTCTAAATATAGTAGATTATATCATTAATTTAATCTCCACCCTTTTTTAGTACCTTTCTTCCCCGACAGCTAACGTCCCTAACAAGGTGTAATGGTAAAACTTTTTCAATTTTTGCTCCTTTTTCTAACGCTCTCAATCCTGATGCCAGCAGATTTCTGTTCGGCTACTGAGATGAATGGGAATACTGCTGATTTTTCCAGCCTCGAAAAACGTTACCAACAAGCTAAATTTTATTACAACGAGCTCCACACCAACGCGACGCTTGGTAGCTCACGTGATAACTGGATGAACGGTATTCGCAACTTTAGAAAAATTTATCTTTCCGGCCCAAAATCTAATTTTGCTGCCCCTAGTCTTTATATGCTTGGAAGAATGTATTCCAAAATGTTCCGTCGTTTTAAAAATGATATGGACTTGCAGGAAGCACTATCTTACTACCGTGATGTTTCGGACCTTTTCCCAGACAACAGCCTCGCCGATGATGCCCTTTATGCTGCTGGAAACCTCTATCTCAACAAAAAACATAATCCTCAAAAAGCAGCAATCCACTATACAAAAATTATTGCCAACTACCGAAATGGCGATATGTATGCCCATGCATCCGATAAATTAAAAGCCCTTTCCAAGGAACATGATATTCCCCTGCCTGATGCTATGCTCAAGCGCACCTATCTTGAGAACCTGAACTATGTACTCCCTGTTAAATACTGGTCATCAAACAATTATACTCGTGTGGTCGTTAAGGCCTCTGGACCTGTCAGATACCAGGAAAGACTACTTGAGAAGAATGGAAATAAACCAAGAAGGCTTTATCTTGATTTTCAGCAATCGTATATAGACCCTAAGTACCGTTCACCAATTCCTATTGAGGACGGGCTCCTCAAACAGATACGAACAGGTCAGTTTACACCGGAAGTAGTTCGAGTAGTATTAGATATAGAATCAATCTCAGATTATAAAATTTTCAGCCTTCCTGATCCCTTTCGAGTAGTAATTGACGTACGGGGAGAATCAAATTCATCCTCCAAGAAATCAGCTAAGGTACTACCAAAGCCGCCATCTGTTATTGATTCCAACAAAATACCTCAGGAAAGACAAATCGTATTTGAAGATGAATTCATCGTTCTTGAGGATTTCAAAAAGACGAAAAGTAATGGTCATAAGACCGAGACCACTCCGAGGGAAACTGAAGATCCTATTACCAAGAAAGAGCTCTCTCTTGCACAACAGTTAGGACTTGGCGTAAGAAAAATTGTCCTTGATCCAGGACATGGAGGGAAGGACCCCGGAGCATCTGCCTTTGGACTGAAAGAAAAAGACATTGTTCTTAAAATTGCCAAAAAACTCGCTCCAATTCTTGAAAGAGAGACCGGGGCTGAGGTCATATTGACCCGTGATAATGATACTTTTATTCCACTTGAAGAGCGAACCGGTATAGCGAATGCCAATGAGGCAGATCTCTTTATATCACTCCATATCAATGCACACCCATCCCCTAAAGTTCATGGCCTTGAAACGTATTATCTTAATTTATCCACTAACGCTGAGGCAATGCGGGTAGCAGCATTTGAAAATGCAACATCAACCCACCAGATGAGTGACCTTCAAGATATTCTCTCTGATATAATGAAAAACTCGAAAATCAATGAATCCTCCAGGTTAGCAGGATTTGTACACAACTCTCTTTGCAATGGTATTGAAGGGGTCCAAAAGAAAAAGTTCAAAAACCTTGGTGTTAAACAGGCTCCTTTTTATGTCTTGATCGGTGCTGAAATGCCTGCCATTCTGATTGAAGTTGCCTTTATAACCAACCCTGCTGACTCTGAGAATTTGAACACAGACACCTTTCTCGATATTATAGCGGATGACATTGTTACAGGCGTGCAAAGCTATATCCATTCGACTGCAGCCAGTCTTTAAATACCAAACAAAAAAAGCCATAAATTCCGACAGGAATCATGGCTTTTGTTTTTAAGACATCCCAACGAGTAAATTATTCCAGGTGGTCCAGATTCATGCGATTTCAACTAACCGTAATAGTTTTCTCTATACGGTTAGTTGAAATCGGATGAAGGTGGACTGCCTGGGATTATTTACAGATTACCAATCAATTTGATCGCATAAAAACTCTCTATCTTCCTTGAGATCTTGTCCATTGAGATACCTCTCAATAGATTCAGCAGCAACTTTCCCCTGATAAACCGCCTTAGCAGCAGTCTGAGGGCCAAGAACATTATCACCACCAGCAAACATATATTCAAGAGATGTTTGTAACGTTCTGGCATCTGTATCATATGTCCCCCAGGACATCAGATCTATTTCAATACCTTCATCGGCAGTATGATCAACGTTCTGACTAATCGCTGGAACAATGGAATCTGCTTCAATCATAAAATTGGAATCTTTCTGAACAACTGGACGTCTACGCCCGGAATCATCGGGTTCACCAAGTTCCATTCTAATACATTCAACTTTGGTGAGTTTTCCATTCTCAGAATGAATTTTAACAGGTGCTGCTAGGAATTCAATACGGACACCTTCTTCTTCCAAATGGTGAATTTCGGCTGCTGATGCTGGCATTTCCTCACGACTTCTACGATAAAGAATAAAAACATCTTTAGAACCATAGCGAAGAGCTGTGCGTGCTACATCAATGGCAACATTCCCGCCACCAACAACGACAACTTTTTTCCCAATATCAAGTTCCTCACCAAGATTGATTCGCCTCAAATAATTAACCCCATGAAGCACGCCCTCTGTAGTCTCTTCATCATCAAGACCAAGTTTTCTACTCGCATGTGCCCCGACACCATTAAAAATAGCATCATATCCTTCGTCACGTAAATCATGTATGGTTTTATCCTTGCCAATAACAACGCCATGTTCAAGGGTAACTCCACAACTCTTTAAAGCTTCAAACTCTGCACTGATTACATCTCTTGGAAGACGAAATGCAGGAATACCAACGGTGAGCATACCACCATATACTGGTAATGATTCAAAAATTGTACAAGGAATCCCCTTATGAGCAAGCCAATAGGCAACGGTCATACCAGCGGGTCCAGAACCGATAATCGCTACTTTTTTCTTCCCTGGAATTGCACATTCATTATGCATGGGCTTTTTGTTTGCAACCATCCAATCGACAATAAAACGCTCCAGCATTCCAATAGCTACAGATTGTCCCTTTCCCTTTCCACGTATGCATGAGCCCTCGCACTGAAATTCATGCGGACAAACTCGCGAACAAATAGCCGGCATGGAGGATGTATTACGGATGGTCCAATACGCCTCTTCGAATTTCTTTTCACGAAGCTGTGCAATAAAAGCTGGAATATTGTTGTGGATAGGACAGCCCTTGATGCAGGTTGGTTTTTTACATTGCAGGCAGCGTTCCGCTTCAAGTATTGCAGTAAACTCACTGTATCCTTCTACAATCTCATCAAAGTTCTGAACCCTTTCTTCAGGGGTCATTTCCACTGGCATTTGCCGGGCAATTGACATACGTTCCTTAGCTTTCATACACACACCTCAAAAGAATGAATTGAAGACATCAAATATATTGATAAAAAAAAGGTAAAAAAAAAGGTCGTCCCTAAGGACGACCTTCACATATTACTACAGATTACTTAATCAAGCAATCTTAGATGCTTTGATTCGTGCTAATGCGCGTTGCAGAGCAGCCTCAGCTCTGATCTGATTAAAGGCATCATCATGCGCTGCAGCTTGAGCCAAGCGTTTTTCTGCCCGCTCTTTAGCCTTCATAGCTCTATCCACATCAATATCACTACCAGTTTCGGCGCTTTCAACAAGAAATGTAATCTTATTATTGGAAACTTCAGAGAAGCCCCCGCTAATCATCAAACTTTTCCGATCATTACCCTGCTCATAGGTCAGGAGTCCGATTTTGATAGTAGAGAGGAAAGGAGCATGATTGGCCAACACACCAAAGTCACCACCATAACCAGGGGCATTAACGATATCAACATCCTCGCTAACTACAGCCCCAGCTGGAGTCACTACTTCTAAATGTATTTGTTGTGCCATTGTATATCCTCGTATTCTTGTCAGTTAACTTATGCTTTAGCTTTAGCTGCTGCTTCTTTTTCTTGAGCTTCAGCAATGGAACCAACCATGTAAACTGAGTTTTCAGACATTTCATCATGCTTTCCTTCAAGGATGTCCTTGAAACCGGAAACGGTGTCTTCAACTGATACAAACTTACCAGCCATACCGGTAAAAACCTCAGCAACGGTAAATGGCTGAGAGAGGAAACGTTGAATCTTACGAGCACGTCCAACGAGAATCTGATCTTCTTCAGAAAGCTCATCCATACCAAGAATAGCAATGATGTCCTGAAGATCTTTATACTTCTGCAGGGCAATCTGAACACCACGAGCAACATCATAATGTTCCTGACCAACAACATTTGGATCAAGAATACGAGAAGTTGAATCGAGCGGATCAACCGCAGGATAAATACCAAGCTCAGCAATCTGACGAGAAAGAACAACAGTTCCGTCAAGGTGAGCAAAAGTGGTAGCAGGAGCAGGATCGGTAAGATCATCCGCAGGTACATATACACACTGAACCGCTGTAATGGAACCTTTGGTGGTTGAAGTAATACGTTCCTGAAGTGCACCAAGATCGGTTGCAAGTGTAGGCTGATAACCAACAGCAGATGGGATACGACCAAGAAGAGCCGAAATCTCAGAACCAGCCTGGGTGAAACGGAAGATATTATCTACGAAGAAGAGAACATCCTGTCCCTCTTCATCACGAAAGTACTCAGCAGCGGTAAGGCCGGTAAGTGCTACACGAGAACGAGCTCCTGGAGGTTCAGTCATCTGACCGTAAACAAGTGCGGCTTTTGGAAGTACGCCGGACTCTTTCATTTCGTTGTAAAGATCGTTTCCTTCACGAGTACGCTCTCCAACACCACAGAATACAGAAATTCCACCATGATGCATGGCAATATTATTAACCATCTCCATCATAATAACGGTCTTTCCACAACCAGCACCACCGAACAGTCCCATTTTTCCACCCATTGGGAATGGAACGAGAAGATCGATTACTTTAATACCGGTTGCAAGAACACGAACTTCAGTGTCCTGATCGGTAAACGCTGGAGCATCACGATGGATTGCAAGTTTTTTATCAGACTTAATGTCACCCATTCCATCAACAGCACGGCCAACAACATTCATGATACGACCAAGTGCAGGCTCGCCAACAGGAATGGTGATTGGAGCTGCAGAATCCCGAGCTTCCATACCTCGAGTAAGTCCATCAGTTGAGTCCATTGCAATACAACGAACAGAGTTATCACCAAGATGCAGAGCAACTTCGATAACAAGGTTGTCGGCATCATCATTGATACCGGGATTGGATACAAACAGTGCATCCAGAATGTTTGGTAGTTTTCCCGCTTCAAATACTACATCAACAACAGGGCCAACTACTCGTGTTACTTTTCCTACGTTTTGATCACTCATCGGGATATATCCCTCCTCAAAGTATTAAAAATAAAATTTGCGTATGGTTATTATCCCTTAAGGGCTTCGGCACCACCAACAATATCCATTAGTTCGCCGGTTACTGCTGCCTGCCTTGCTTTGTTGAAAACAAGGGTAAGATCCTTAACGATATCCCTACATGCAGTAGTTGCATTATCCATGGAGGTCATTCGAGCAGCATGCTCGGATGCACCAACCTGAAGCATAGCGTTGTAAATAATTACATTCAGATACAGAGGCTGCATCACATCCATGATCTCTTCAGTTGAAGGCTCATAAATATAATCACCAACAGCCTGGGTCTCTGTTTCCACTTCACTCTCAATTGGAATGATGGGCAACATTTCCTGTGCCTTAGCAAACTGTACTGCGACTGACTTAAAATGTCCGTAGATAACCTCTACCTTGTCAGCATCACCACTGGTAAAAGAAGCAGCAACATCCTGGGCAATTTCTCTGGCATTAAACATCTGGAAGTTGCCCATGATATCGAGATAGGTCTTACGAACTTTGCCGGTCTTTTTCAGTGCTTGGTTTCCTTTTTTTCCAACACAGACGAAGCTGACAGTCTTGCCCTCAGCCTCGTACTCGCGCATTTTCTTCTCAGCGAGTTTAACAATCTTGGAATTAAAGGATCCACACAGTCCACGATCGGAAGTCAGAACAACAATTTCAACTGTCTTCACATCCCTTACTTCCATGAGAGGGAATTGATCCGTGTTGCCGCCACCGGAAAGAGTCGACATGGTATCATTGAACTTATTCGCATAAGGTTCAAAGTTTTCCATCTTCTCCTGAGCGCCACGGAGTTTCGCCGAAGCGACCATGTTCATGGCCGATGTGATCTGTGATGTCTTTTTGACACCAACGATCTTATCTTGAACGTCTTTTAAACTTGGCATATCAAGTCTCCCCTAATTATTTGAGACCCTTGGACGCCTTAAAGGTATCACCGAAAGCATCCAGTGCCTTATTCAGTTTTTCTTTAATGGCATCTGTGAATTCTTCCTGCTCTTTGAGGTCTGCAAAGATAGAGGGATCATTAGACTCGATATAGCTGTACATCTCATCTTCGTAGTCTTTCATGGTATCAATTGGAAGTGGATCAAGGTATCCATTGGCACCAGCATAAAGGATTGTTACCTGCTTCTCCATTGGAAGAGGCGCGTACTGTGGTTGTTTCAGAATTTCAACAAGACGCTCACCACGGGTCAACTGTGCCTGAGTTGCAGCATCAAGATCAGATCCAAATGCAGCAAATGCAGCCAATTCACGAAACTGAGCAAGATCCAGACGAAGAGTACCTGCAACCTGTTTCATGGCTTTTACCTGAGCAGCACCACCAACACGGGATACCGACAGACCAACGTTAATCGCTGGACGAACACCGGAGAAGAACAGATTTGGTTCAAGATAAACCTGACCATCTGTAATGGAAATAACGTTTGTAGGAATAAAGGCAGAAACGTCACCAGCCTGAGTCTCAATAATTGGAAGTGCAGTCAGAGAACCAGCACCAAGCTCATCATTAACCTTGGAAGAACGCTCAAGGAGACGAGAATGGTTGTAAAAAATATCACCAGGATATGCTTCACGTCCAGGTGGACGACGAAGAAGAAGAGAGAGCTCACGATAAGCAACAGCCTGTTTTGAAAGATCATCATACACGATAAGTGCATGCTGGCCGTTGTCACGGAAATACTCACCCATGGCTGTTCCGGTAAATGCTGAGATGTACTGCATTGGAGCAGGATCAGATGCGCAGGCTGCAACAACCGTGGTGTAGCTCATGGCATCATGTTTTCTCAGTGCTTCAACAACAAGAGCAACTGTGGATTTTTTCTGACCAATAGCAACATAAACACAATGTACATCGGTATCTCTCTGGGCGATAATGGCATCAACACAGAGTGCTGTTTTACCAATCTGCCTGTCACCAATGACCAATTCACGCTGTCCACGTCCAACAGGAGTCATAGCATCAACTGCTTTGGCACCAGTGTAACATGGTTCATGAACACCCTTACGGGCAATAACACCTGGAGCAACAACTTCTACTTTTGAGCTATGCGTTGCCTTAATGTCACCTTGACCATCAATTGGAAAACCAATACCATCAACAACACGGCCTTCCATTTCTGGTCCAACTGGTACTTCAGCAATCTTTCCGGTACGCTTAACAAGGTCACCCTCTTTAATTCCGGCAACGCTACCAAGAACAGCACAACCTACGTTGTCTTCCTCAAGGTTCAGAGCAAGTCCCATAATACCACCAGGGAACTCAAGAAGCTCCATGGCCATACAATTCTTTACTCCGTAGACACGTGCAATACCATCACCAACGGAGATGACGGTACCGGTCTCATTGAGGTCAATACTGGTTTCGTACTCACCAATCTGAT
>Ga0307929_1000525_pt1 | contig 36687 bp, 45 predicted proteins | sample AceLakmetage1330_FD_203160 | JGI IMG/M metagenome (GOLD analysis project Ga0307929, IMG submission 203160) | Saline water microbial communities from Ace Lake, Antarctica - #1330 | ecosystem: Environmental > Aquatic > Non-marine Saline and Alkaline > Saline | place: Antarctica: Ace Lake...
TCAAAATCAGAATTATTTTGTTTTGTTTGAATTATTATTTAAACTTCAAAATCAGAATTATTTTGTTTTGTTTGAATTATTATTTAAACTTCAAAATCAAAATGATTTTGTCTTCTTATATTCAATTTTCATTTCATCAAGTAGTGTAACTATTCTTTCTTTTTCTTGTCCTAGTCCTTTCCAATCTAGTATAACTAATTCTGCTTTTGGACTTGTTTTCTCTATTGCTTGAATTATCATTTCTTTAGTTAGATTTTGTAGATTGTATTTTGGACATACATGTCCTACTGCAACATTTGAGTTTAATTGTACTTTTGCAAAACTTGGCGTATGATGTAATCCCCCTATGCCGATTGCAGTTTGGTATTTTGGAATTTTCATTTTTAGTAATTCTATTATTGTTTCTGCTATTGCTTGTCCTGCTGATTCATTTTGCCATTCTTCTAGTGCTGATCCTATTTCTATAAACATTGATGGGCAACTCATATCTGGTCCATGATGCGTGCATTCTTGTATTGCTTCGTAGTGCATATTCTCTGCTTTTCTAACAAGAATTTTCAATCCTTCTTTTAACCATGCTGCAGGACTCATTGCAAGTGTTTTTGGTGATCCGCCATAGTCTGCACCACCCCAATTTCCTTGTGTGTGTACGCTTAAACTGTGAACTCCTGATTTAGAAACATGTTTTGTTGCAAAGATTGCAAAGTCGATCCCTAATTCTTCATCTATATTTTCCATGTATATTGATTCTGTTTCAATCAGGTGTAAACTAACTTGATGTGAGCCAATCTCTGGCTTAACCATTTTTTGTAAATGATTATGTATGTTTATACTCGCTTCATCTTGAGTATTACACAGTATTGCGATTTTCATTTTATTTTGCTTCATCTAATATTTTTTTTAATTTTGTAAATCCATCTTTGTTATTTTGCCAGTAAAGTAAATTTATTGCTTCATCAAATTCAACCCATTTATATTCTGTATGTTCTTTACATGGATTTTTATCTATATCTATTATAATATTTGAATTAATTTCTACTGCGAAAACATATTCACTTAATATTATTTTTTCTGTATCTGAAACTTTTTTTTCAAAAAAACTTGTTATTTTGTCTTCAAATTGGAAGAAGTGAAATTTATCAATTATTCTTTTAGTCTCATTTATGCCTATTTCTTCAAATAATTCTCTTTTGATTCCTTGCATAACATTTTCTTCACTTTCAAGTCCGCCAGATACTCCTTGCCAAAATCCGCCTTTTTCTTCTGTTCTTTTTAGCAATAAATACTCTGTTGTATCTTGGTTCTTTCTGAAAATTATTATTTGTAATTGTATCGGGAGTCTCATTTTATTTAATCTAACAATAAGTTTTATAAAAATTTACTGATATACTTTATTTATGAAATACAAATTAGTTTGTTTTGATTTGGATGGAACTCTTCTTGATATTCCTCCTCCTGGTTATTCTTGGCCTATGATTCATGATTATCTTAATATTCCTAAGTCTTTGACTAAACCTGCTATGAACGATTTTTATGCTGGGAAAATTTCTTATCATGAATGGTGTCATTATGATATTAGTTTAATGATTGATGCTGGTGCAACAAGAGATAAGATATTGGATGTTTTCAAAGGAACTTTACCTCATAAAGGCGCTATTGAAACAATTCGGACTTTAAAATCTGCAGGTATTAAATTTGCAATTATTTCCGGTTCTATACAATTATTAATTGAATTTTTACCTAATAAAGATTTATTTGATGATATTCTAATTAACGTTTTAGAATTTGATAAAAAAGGAAATCTGACTGGAGTTATTCCTACTAAATATGATCAAGCAGGTAAAGCTGATGGTTTAAGATTTATTGCAGAGCGTGAAGGTTTAAATCTTTCTGAATGTGTTTTTGTCGGTGATAATGATAATGATATTGAGATTGCAAAAACTGCAGGTTTATCTTTTGCTTTCAATTCAAAATCTGAAGAATTAGATTCTGTATCTTCTGTTGTAATAAAAGATATTGATCTTCGTTCTATCTTGCCTCATATTCTAAAAGATTAATTTTATTGTTTAGAATTAGTTGAATAAATAAAATAAAAAAATAAAAGAAATAAATTATTTTTGCTTACTTTTTCTTTTCACATAGTTTTCCACAGTGGTTATCAAGTCCTAATGGTCCTGATCCTGTGAATAACAATGCTAAAGTTCCGCCAAGTGGGACGAGTGCAGTTGCAAAAGTTCCATTAAGATGCGCAGTTAGTAATGCTACAAGCATAATAACTGATAGTAATAATGCACTTTGTCTAGTAAATAGTCCTAATATTAACATTAGTCCTCCAACTAGTTCTACAATTCCAACTACCCATGCAAAGAATAGTGCTATTGGTATTCCTAAGGATTCAAAAAATCCTGCAACATTCGGTATTCCCATAACGAATATTTTCATTATTCCTCCTACTAAAAATAGGATTCCTAATGTTAATCTAAGTGGCAGTGTTGCCCATTTTGTGTTCTTTTCGAACCATTTTATCATACACATAAGTATCACCTAAACTTAACTATTGTTAAGTCCTTTTTAAATTTTATTGTTAAAAAATGTACTTTTCATCATTTATCATCAAAATTTCGGAGAATTTTTTAATTTCTTGCGTTTAATTTATTTTATGAAAGAAACTTTTATAAACAATCTTTGAGTCTTTACTTCTAAACTGGTCGCTTGCGAGTAGATTGGGCAAATTCTTCGCGCTCAATGAAACACAGGTATCCAACACAAAAACAAAATTGTTTATGTGCGAGTATGAACTTAGGAATTTCAAAATCTTAATTTATACTATGAATAAATCATAAGGTGAAAACAAAATGGCACCTTCAGAAATTGTTAATTTCTGAGAACCATTTATGAGGAAAATAAAAAATGGCAAAACAAAAAACAATTGTTTTTTGAATGCCTTTAAGGTGAAAACAAAATGGCAAAACAAAAAGTTGAAGTATTAATCGAAGGCTGTAAAGCTACAGCTGCACCACCATTAGGACCTGCTTTAGGACCTTTAGGTGTAAACATTGGACAAATTGTCGCTGACATTAACAAAAAAACTGCATCTTTCAAAGGAATGCAAGTTCCAGTAACAGTTGAAGTTGATGATAAAACAAAAGAATATACAATTTCAATCGGAACTCCTCCAGCATCTGCTTTAATCAAACAAGAAGCAGGTTTAAAAAAAGGATCCGGTAAACCTCAAGCTGAATTCGTAGCAGATTTAGTTATCGAGCAAGTAATGAAAATTGCTCAGATGAAAGAAGATGCTCTTTTAGGAAAAGATCTAAAGATGAAAGTTAAAGAAATCATGGGAACTTGTAATTCTATGGGTGTTAAAGTTGAAGGTGTTAAAGCTATTGAAGCAATCAAAAGAGTTAACGCTGGCGAATTTGACAAAAAGATTTTATCAGGTAAGACTGAACTTTCAGCTGAAGAAATGGCTGTTCTAGATGCAGAAAAGAAGAAGATGGCTGAAGAAAACGCAAAGCTTCACGAAGAACAAGAAGCTAAAGCAAAAGGAATCTTAGAAAAAATCACTTCAAAAACTCGAAAAGAGAAAATAAGCAAACTTGAAGAAGAAGAAGTTCCTATGGATGTAATCTTAAAGCTTTTACCTGACGAAGACAAAGAAAAGAAGGAATAGAGCTAAACAATTTTTTTATGATTTTTTTTTTTTTTGTGATCAAAACTTTTTTTCTGTTTTAAGCATACAAAAAATTATATTAGTTTTTTGAGTATTTAATTTAAATTATATTTAAACTCAATAGAAATTTAAAGTTTCTAGTGTGTCAATAATTATATTATTGAGCATGCCAACAATTTCTCTGTTGAGTATTTTTAAACTTTAATCTAATTTCTGTTCATTTATTATAGTAATCTTTATAAATGCAACTTTTTTTCTTCACATCATGGTCAAAAGAATCGGAAGTATAATGCGAAAGAGCAGACAAAAGCTCACCAAATCAATTAGAGAGAAGAGTAAACTTAATATTGCTAAATACCTTCAAACTTTTGAAGATGGTGAAAGTGTGGCTCTAAAAGTAGACTCAGCATACCAAAGAGGAATGTACAACTTACGATTTCACGGTAAAACTGGAGTTGTTGTAGGAAAACAAGGAAATTGCTTCAAAGTTAAAATCAAAGATTTTGCTAAGGAGAAAACTTTAATCGTACATCCTGTACATCTTAAAAAAATTACTAATTAGAGGTCTAAAAAAATGTCTAAGCCTGAAATTCTAGAAAAAGTACCAATGAATATTGTAGCTTTAAAATCTGAGCTGGCAGCAATTAAGAAAAGAGATGGTGAACTTACTTTTAGAGGTAATAAAACTGAAGAATATCTTAATGATTTTGCTCGTCTTTCAAAAAAAGATGCATTAGAATTGGAAAAAAAGCTTAATGACTTAGAAATTGCAAGACTGAAAAATAATTTTGTTCAAAAGATCATTGATCTTTTACCTGCTTCTTTAGCGGAACTAAAAGTTGTTCTTCAAGGTTCAACTTTAACTGTTAGCAACGCTGATCAGGAAAAAATTATGGTTGTTGTTAAGGAATATCTTAAATAAGCCCGATTTTTTGCTTTAAACAATAAGTTTATAAATATCTAGTCTAAAAACTACACTGGGGGATTAAAAATGATGAACAAAAAAGAAGAAGAAGCTATAGTTCTTGACTTCTTACCAAATGGTTACATGTCAGACACTAGACCTAGTCATATGAAAACTCCTATTGCTCAAGCTGTAGGTAAAGAAAATTTCACCATTTTAGAGATTGTTCCAAAAAAAGGTGTGTTCTTACAACCATTAGAAGAAGCTTATATTGGTGAAGCAAAAAGAGAAAAGATTCATCATATTAATGGTAAAATTTCTTATACTAAACTTACTCACACTGCTAAGGCTGAACTTGTGCATGCAATTATATCTCTTATTGGTAACCATGAAGCTAAATTCCTTGAGTTTTTTAATAAAGCTCAACCTTTAAGCACTAGAATGCATGTTTTAGAATTGTTACCTGGTCTTGGAAAGAAGCATATGTGGGAAATAGTCGAAGAACGTAGAGGCGAACCATTTACTAGCTTTGACAATTTAAAGGCTCGTGTGAAGCTTATGCCTGACCCTAAGAAGGTAATTGCTAAACGGATTATGTTAGAAATTACTGGCGATGAAAAACATTTATTGTTTGTCGATAAATAAATTTTTTATTTAATATTATTCTAATTTTTTTATTTATCCTATTAATCAGTAATTACACTTGTTTTTATACTACTTAATTCTTTAAGTCATTTATGCATAATATTTTCTACGCAGCTAAGAATTATAGTAAGAGTCATCATCAATTGGCTATGCTTTCAATTGTTGGTTTTCTGGCTGCATTTTCCAGGGGTATATTTATTTCTTACATTCCTGCTTATATCAATTCTTATGTTGCGAGTTTTTTTCTTGTAGGTGTTATTTATGCGCTTCCTAAATTTGTTGCATTGTTTGTTGATTTAAGTATTAGTTCTTTATTTAGAACATTTCAGAAAAAATTCATTATTTTATTTGCATTCTTATTATTTATCATTGTTGGATTTACTTTCTTTTTAGTTGATGGATTTTTAGGTGTTATTTTAGGTCTTTTATTATATGGTCTTGCTAGTGACCTTTACTATGTTCCTTTATATGCTAAGATGATGGCAAGTTCAAAGCGATCAGAGGATTCTCATGATAATGCCATCTTTAAGAGTTTTTCATCTCTTGGTTGGACAATTGGTCCTTTAGTTGGTGGATTTATCGTTGGTTCTTTATTTTCTGGAGATATCTTTGTTTTCTTCTCACTTATTTGCTTTTTATCTTTCTTAATAGTTTTATCTTTAATTAAGTCCGAACCTATCGAACATATTCCTAAAATTTCTTTTAAGGATGGTGTTAAAGCTCTTTTTAATTTAAACAAAAAAGTAAAAGTTCCTATTGCTGTTTCAACTTTTATTTCTTTTTGGGATGGTTCTATGTGGATGGCAATTCCTTTATTTGTTCTTCACAATGGTCTTGGTTCTCAGTATTCTGGTTTAATGTTGATGTTGTTTACTCTTCCGTATCTTCTTTTTAGAGTTCCTGCAGGAGTTTATGAGGATAGACATAGTAAATCATCTATTCTATTTCCCTTGCTTTTATTGGGCGCTGTTTGCTTTATGTTGATTCCTGTAGTTAATACTGTTTTTATGATTGTTTTATTGTTCTTAATATCTGTCACGGGTGCTATTATGTCTCCTGCTTGCGGTGGTTTAATTGTTGATCATTCTTCTAAAAAAGAGCGTGACTCTGCAGCTTCATTGGAGGTTTTTATTGAGAATTTTGTCTTTTTAATTGTTAGAGTATTAGGCGGTCTTGTTTTATTCTTATTTAGCTTTAATGGGATGTTTTTATTTGTAGCTTTATCTACTTTAGTTGTCGCTTTTTTAGTCAAGAGATTTTATTCGAAATTAGAAAATAACATAGTTACCACTTCCGAGTAGCGAATAATCGAAACATTTAAATACTAATTTTCCCCTTTTTAGTGTATGTCGGATGAATTTGAGTTTAATTTGGAAGATTTTGGGCCTAGTGGTAGTAAATTTGAGGCTATGCGTAATCTTTATCCTGAAGGTGGATCTCCTTCTGAACTGATTTATTTAGCTGGTATTGCGAAGTTAGAGGAGTACTCAAGACGAATTCGTATGGGTGATTTATCTAATAAAGAAATCTCCGATATTTTAACTGATGCTAATAACGTTAATATTAAAATGCATGATGATGCTTGTGCTTCATCTACTAATATGATGAGGATTGCTGATCATGATGTTTATCGGCAAACTATTGTTAGGGCTGGTTCTATTTTTCTTGAACTTACTCTTGCTGCAAATAGTTCTGAGCGGAATTTATTGAGTATTTTAATGGGTGGAGCAAAGCCTACTCCTGATCCTAAAACTCTTAGTTTTGAAGAGCGTGCTAGTAACTTGGTTGAAAAAATTGCACCAAAATTATCTGCTGATTATTGGGGTAGTTCATCTTTCTTGGATTCAAAAAATGTTGGAACTTTAATTCGAAACTCTGAAGGTGGTGGTTATGCTTTTTCAACTGCGTATCTTGTTTGGGAAGATAAAACTGGCGAATTGCAATTAAAAGAATTAGTTAATACTAGGGATTCTACTAATCATATAGATATTACTTCAAAACTTGAAGAAACAAAAGATGGATTTAAAATTGGTTTGGAAAATACTGGTTCTTATGGTGGTGAGGCATGGGATAAAGCCTTGTCTCTTGATAAAAAATTTATGAACCTTGCAGGTGATGATTATTCATCTTTAACACTTGAAGAGAAACTCTTGGGGGAGGGTTTTTCTAATCTTCACGCTAATTTTATTTCTAACGAATTAATGGACTCTTTAGAAGTATCTAGTGGTTCAACTGTTGATGTTGCAAGTAAAAATGCGGTTTATTATTTAACTGATATTCTTGGAAATAAAAAAGCAATTAAATTTTATGAAGATAAAAAAAGTGCAGATATGCAGGCAGCTGTTAATTATTTTTTTTCAGCAGATGAAGTCTTAAAGCAATTCGTTGGAGGATCTGATCTGCGTGAATCAATTCCTTTTGAATTAGATGGCAAAAAACTTTATGCAGTAGTTGAAAATGATGTTAGAGAAAACGCTTTATTTAATGAATTGGATATTAACTTAGATTCTTCAAATGCGAAAAAACAATACTTTGGTAATTGGATGAATAAACTTGCAACTCTTCATGTTAGGGGAACTGCTATTATGAATATGATTGGAAATCATGACTCTTCTCAAAGTTTAATGCGTGATGAAGAAGTTGAGCGTTTTGATGATTTGTATGATGCTGAATCAAATGAGTTTTTATCTGATGCTCATAAAATAACTGGTGAATTGCACTTAGATTTTATCAACCAGGATTTAAAACTCCCAAACCGTATTGGTCAATATATTGTTGATTGGGGAAATGCTGGCAGGGGTAATCCTTATGTTGATTTAGCGGTTGTATTAAATGATCCTAGAACTAATCTTTCCGAAGATGAAAAGCAGTTATATGTTTCTCAATACTTGAAAGGTCGTAAATCTATTGCAAAAGGAACTATTGCTCAAAGAGAATTTGACTTGGATGTTGAAATGAAAAAATATTCTGCTGCAGAGTTCTTAGTAACTTCTGTTTTAGATGCTCATTACAAATCTAAAAACTCAAAAGACCTTTCAATAGAGGATGCTATAACTTCAAATCTTGTTTCTGTTAAAAGAAAAGTGTACCAAACTAAGTTTAAACAAATTAGCAAGATGCATCCTAATGGTGTTGAAGTAGTCTATATGGCTGCTTAAATATTTATTTTGTTTTATTCTAGATTAAGTATTGCTATTGATGAATCTGCCGAGTGTGTTGCAATGAGTATTTGTAGCGATTCTGCTGCAACTATTCCAGTTTCTTTTTGATTGTTTAGGGTATTGAATATTTCTGTTCTTAATTTGCCATAATTCTCGAATCTTGAATGCAAATCTCTTTTCTTTAAATTGGAAAATGATTCTGTAAAGAACTTATTTGTTTTTTCAAGCAATTCTAAATTGTGTTTGCTATACTTTTTTTTCTGATCTAAATTATCGTACAACATGTAATATGTTCTTGCAACATTCCATAGTGAGAATGCTATTTGGTGGTAAGGGAAATGTTTGTTACCTAATAATTTTTGTTTAACAATTGTTCTAATTATTAGGTCCCTGTATTTCAGCACATTATTTCTGTACTGACTTAGTTCTTCTTTTGATTCATATTTCTGATCTTTTATATCTTGTAAAACAATTTCTTGCATTACTTTTATTGTATGAATTATTTTCTGAACAAAGCTTTCAATCTCATCTCCTTCTTCCTTGTAGATTCCTTTTATTGTGCATCCTGTTTGATTTATGTCTACTACTTCGAATCCAAATAAGTAGTTGCTTGTTTTCTCAAGCATTTGAACAACTTTCATATCTTTGAATGAAATTTTTATTTCTTGGTATCCTGCCCTGTACATTCCGCCAAGTATTCCTCTGTAGGTGTGAAAGTCGTTCTTTTTTATTTCGAGGGAAGTTGTTTTTATCGGGGGTTTATAGTCTTTTGTGCTAATGACTAATTTGTTTTCTTCTTCGTTTATGCTTATCCTATCTCCTGCAGATAGTCTATTCTCATCCAGCCATTTCTTTGGAACATAGATGGTGCACCCACCTTCTCCTTGCTTAATGAGTTTTCTTTCCATGGTTTGATTAATTTCTCAAAAACTTTTTTTGAGTTTTGTTTCCTGCTAGTTTATTCTTTTATTAACCCCTATTTAAACTTTTCTAAAATTGATATCATTAATATCAATGATATGAGAAAGATATTAATTAACCATATTACTTACTATCTAGTAGCGAATAAAATATTTGTTCGGAGGGGAAAAAATGGCATATAATATTGAAACAAATGGCAACGGCATTTACAGTGCTGGTGGAATTAATCATGTATTAGTGGAAGTTGATCATCCAGAAGGAAGCGCGATGGAAAGTTTAAATGGAACTTATCTTGCTTCAGTTTTTGATTCTTACTTTCCTGAATCCGTTCTAAGAGTGGATTCTCGTTATGATTGGAATAATGGGGGAAATAAACAAATTGGATTTCAGATGAATCAACCGCGACTTTTGCGAAGTGTGGCTTTAACTCTGTGTGATAATTTAACTTTTGGTCTTAAATCAAGATCTGATCAATTCACTTTAGAATCTGAAATTGAAAGACATTTTGCAATTAAAATCAAAGATAAAAAACAACGAAAATAAAATTATGAATATTATTGGAGGACAAAAAAATGACTAAAAATTTAAGAGAAGAATTTGAGAATAAAGAAAAAGAAGATCAAAGTGCAAGTCAAGAACTTTCTGACTTTGTTGAAAATAAAATAAATGAATTTCCACAATATAGTTCTTGGCAATCTGGTGGTTTAATGAGACTAAATGTTGTTGATACAGATCATCTTGATGATGTTGAAGCATTTATATTAAACAAAGGATATTCAAAACCTAGTGCAGGAATAGAAGAAAGTTATGATTTTGGAATTGTAAAAAATGGTCAAATGATTAATGATGGATTCACTGTTACTAGAAGTGGAACTGCTAGTGGGTATGAAGATTCTTCAAAAAATTATAACACTATTAAAATATTAAATTCTACTATTGATAAAGTAGTTATTGGTGTTAAAGGGCATGAGGCTTTAGACATTCTTAGTATAGATATAAATCTAGAATCTATGTCTAGTCTTGAATCTTATGATTTGGCTTCAGAAGCTGCACAAGTAGAACAAGAAAGACTTAGAAAAGAAGCAACACAAACTGAAGATTTTGAAGAAAAGCTTAAGCTTTATGAGTCTGATGTTAGCAAAGATATTCGTAATAGTTATAGAACTTCAAATGAAGTTTACGAAGTCGATGGTAAAAAGTTTGGTTTGATTACAGTTGCATCTTATGATAGAGATTGTGATGCAAGTGTTCAATCATTACACTTTTTCGTTTTAGAAGAAGGTGCTGATAAAGCAAATGATGCTGGTGTGTTAAATCTTAGTTATGATACTAGCTATAAATGGTCAAGTAAATTTTTCAGTGTAGATGCACATAAAACAGTTGGAGATTTAGAAATAAAAGATAAATTTCTAAAAATTCCTGTTGACGTTGAAGTCATAGGAAGCTTTAATGCTGGATCTCCTGGAAATGGCCATAAAAGTAATCTTGGAAAGAATTCTATCACTCTAGATTACAAGCTAAGAGACTGATTTTTTCCAAACACAAAAGAAACTTTTGTTTCTTAAGACGCTCCTAATTTCCCTTAGGAGCGTTTTCTTTATTTATAATAATGGTGAATTAAAATGGATTTTGAAAAATTTGTAAATGAACAAATAGAACTGGTTGAAGCCAGACATCAAAGAGATCATCCTTTACTTGGAAGATCAAATGTATCTCACAAATTAATTGACAAAGATAAATCAGTTGCAGCTTTTGTTTTATATGAACATATTGATACTGACAGATGCACTCCTCATGGTAGTGGTTGGCTTGGAGATCAATATAGAAACTCTATTTGGTTAGTTAAAGGCGAATTAGATGCACATAGAATTTATGAAGATCATGCATGGCTTAAACAGTCTGGTGCAAGTGGAAGACAATGTGATATTCGACTTCATGAATTATCCGAAGGTGGAATTGTGGCATCGCTTTACCGTAGTTTTAATGGCGATATGCTTATGAAAAAATCAATTATTGAGTTTGATGGTACTATAAACGATTTACCTTCTAAGAGTGCTTTGAAGCCTTCAAATTCTTCTGGATATAAACTCTAAACGGTATAAAAAATGACAATCGAAAAAATGTTAAGTGAAGATTTACCCATGCCACAATCTGATTCGTGGAAAAATAATGTGAATCGTTTTATTGAAAACAATGATATTGGAAGAACTGTATTTGATAGTTTTTATTTATCAAAAACTAAAGAAGGAGAATCTCCAACTGAAGATAATACTGGTATGATTTTAGTTAGAGCTCTGCTTGCTGACTTAGATGGTAATCGATCCAAAGAAAGCAAATATGTTTTCTTACAATCTTTTTATGGCGAGGGAGATTTATCAACCATTGATATAGTTAAACTTCCAGAAGGCTATCATAAGGATATAATTGATACTTATCTTGATAATATTCTAACTCCTGATATTAGTTTAGATTTAATGCCTAGAGATAAAGGTGAGACTTCAAGATTTTTTGCAGCAGGAGGTCATGTTGAAACTGATAATGAAATGATTGAATTTACTGATCATAGTCAAGATTATGGTAATAACATTTCTACTTATTGCTCAAATGACATTGCAGCTTATTTAGTTTTTCAGTCTAGTCTTTCAGAGCCTGTATCTATGGGTAATAATATTATTAATGGGGGAAAATTCATCAATAAAAATCTTGATATGATGATTAATCATAAAAAGACTCCTGAGTTTTACAATCAGTTAATTGATATGCATATTTTAGAAAAAATTCGAAATGGTATTGAAGTTACTCGTGTTGATACTGGAGCTATCGCCATGACTAAAGCTTATGATCGTTCAATTACTTATGGCGTTGATCCAATTCAGGCTATTGTTGAAGAACATTCAGGTGGTATTGGTAGGGATATTTTACTTTTATCAACTGTAGAAAATATGAAATTAAAGAATAAATAATTTTTATTTTTTTAAATTTAATTTTAAAATCTTTAGAAGTTTAATTTTAATAAAAAAAAGAAATAAAAAAATTGGAAAACTAGTGTCTTCCTTTGTTTGCATTTAATGATGGTCTTATTTTTTCTGCACCGATTCCTTTCTTTCGAAGTCCTCGTGATTTACGTCCAGCACTTGTTAATCCTCTTTGTGCTTTTCCTTTTGAAAATAGTGTCCATCCTAGAATCTTATCATTTACAATGCTTGGGCTGTATCTATCTGCAATGATTACTTCGTACCATGCTGATAAACCATCTTGTCCAACTTTGTAACTGTTGATTATTTCGCAGTTAGTATATTTTTGTGCTACTCTTTCTTCTGCGATTTGCTGATAGTTTTTATTGACTATTTTTTTTCTTCGCATGTGTTTTGGTCTTCTTCCGCCTTTGAATTGAGGTCTTTGCCTTCCTCCTCTTGAAACTCTTTGTCTAATGACTAAGATTCCTTCTTTAGCTCGGTAACCTAAACTTCTTGCTTTGTCTAGTCTTGTTGGTCTCTTAATTCTTACTGTGGAAAGTTCTGTTCTCCATAGAATTAATCGTTCTTTATTTAATGCATTTAGAGTTGTTTTTGGTTTTTTCCAAAGTTCTCGAATACGTTTGTATATTCCCATTTTAATGTTCCTCCATTATTTGTTCGCACGATGCTCGTTTTTTAGATGTGCGCAAAGATTCGGGCGAGTTAAGCCTACATTTCCTTGTTTTTTTAGTTTAGAAACAGATTTCTATTTATAAAGATTACTTTATATTGTGCTCATCATCCCATTTACCAACAACTTTTTATATGATTTACACTTTTCTACTTGTATTATGATTCAAAAAGGCGATTATATTCATTGTTAGTCGAGCTTATTCTAGTTTAAACTTTTTTAACAAAACAAAACAGCTTAGAAATTCTTCTAATTTTTTAAGTTTCAATTCTTTTCAAGAATCAAAACCATTAAAAATAAGACTATTCTCCAAATTAAAATCAGTATGGCGGTATTGGTGCAATCTGGTAGCATGCAGGACTGTGGATCCTTCGATCCGGGTTCAAATCCCGGGTACCGCCCTCTTTTTTAAAAAAAGAGGATGTACCAAAAATTCTCAATTTTTGAGTACCGCCCTTCTATTTATTCTATACGCAAATATTCATCATCGTTAATAGTCAGCAAATTATTCAAATAAATTCTTTTATGCTGATGTGAAGGTTTAAATCTTTTAGTTAGCGGAGAAATAAAAAATGAATAAAACAAACATAAATAAAAAACAAGAAGAACAAAAGCAAAACTTTTCAACTAGTTTACAGACTAATATTTTAGATTCTGCTAATTCTATTCATTGTTAGACCTTATGTTTCTTCGGATTTGGATAATTTAGTAAAAATATATCAATCTGCTTTTGCTGAACCTCCTTGGAATGAAAATTGGAGCTTTGATGAGGTTGTTGAAGATCTAAATCTTGGTTTGAACAGCGAAGGTTCTATTGTTCTAGTTGCAGAATACGAAAATCAATTACTTGGTTTTACTTGGGGTTATAATTTGCCTTTAGAAAAATTTTCTTTTTTAGAAAGTTTAGTTTCTTCAAATTCATCTTATATGGATGAAATAGCAGTTATGCCTTTTGCAAGAATTAAAAACATTGGTTCAACTCTTTGTCAAGAATATTTCAAATCTGTAAGTGACGCAGGTCTTGATTCTGTTGTTTTAAGAACTGACATTAGAAACGAAGCATCTATGGCTTTATTCAAGAAAAATGGTTTTACACCTGTAGTAAATTCTTCAGAATCAGTTTATGATCCTATTGAAGAAAAACGAATTTATCTTGAAAAAGTTTTGGAGGTGACAAAATGAATGCAATATCTCTTGCAAGGGAATTAATTAAAATTCCCTCTCCTTCTGGGAGTGAATCAAAACTAGGTTTTTTCTTGAAAGAAATTCTTGAAAAATATTTTCAAGTTAGAATTCAAAAAGTAGGTTCTAGTTTTAACTTACTTGCATTTATTGGAAAACCTGATTTTTTGTTTACAACACACATAGATACTGTACCTTGTAATATTGATTTCAAAGAAGATTCTTTATCTCTTTATGGGCGAGGTGCAGTTGATACTAAAGGTTTAATCGCTTCAATGATTTTTGCTGCAATCAGGGCAAAAGAATCTGGACTTTCTAATTTTGGGATATTATTTGATGTTGGAGAAGAATCTGATTTTTGCGGAATAAAAAAAGCTGTTAATTTAGTTAAACCACAATTCGTAGTAGTTGGTGAACCTACTAATTTCAAATTAGTTATTGGTCAAAAAGGTCTTCTTGGCTTAAAGATAAACTCATTTGGTAAATCTTGTCACGGATCAAATCCTTCAAATGGAATTTGTGCAATATCTAAATTGGTGGATTTTTTAGCTGATCTAAAAAAATTAGCTTTACCAATTAATAACTCTGGTTCGAATGTATTGAACATTGGTTTAATTAATGGTGGGTTTGCAATTAATGTTGTTCCAGATTATGCGAGTTGTAGTTTAGAGTTTAGAACTACTGTTGATAATAAGGTCATATTAGATTTAATAAAATCTTTAGTTAAGAAATTTAATTTAGAATTTGAAGTATTATCTAATTTTAATCCTGTTTTTGCTTCAGAATCTAGATTTATTAAACAACTTAGTTTTGAACAAAAATTTAACTCTGCATTTTCAGAGATTTATTTTTGGTCTGGTATTTGTCCTGTTATCGAATTTGGACCTGGTAATCCTGAATTTGCACACACTGATGTTGAAATGATCTTGAAAAAAGACATTTTAAGAGGAGTTGATGAATACTTCTCATTAATAGAAACTTATAAAAAGTCATACAACTGACTTTAATAAGGTAATATAATATGAAACTGAGAAGTTCAAAGAACTTTGATGTTCATAAATGTCCGGAGGATAATTTATGAAACTTATGAATGCAAGGGGCGTGCGTGATTTTGCTCCTGAAGATAAAATAATTAGGAATGATTTAGTTGACAAGCTAAAGACTGTTTTTGAGCGATATGGTTTTTCTCCTTTAGAAACTCCTCTTATTGAACGTCTTGAAGTTCTTACTGCAAAAGCAGGCGGAAATGATGAAGCTGATGTTGCTAAAGAAATGTTTACTTTCAAAGATCAAGGTGAGCGAGATTTAGGTCTTCGATTTGAATTAACTCTTTCTTTCTCTAGATTTATTGGTATGAATCCTAGTATGAAGATGCCTTTCAAAAGATATGAATTAGGTCCTGTCTTTAGAGATGGTCCGATTAAACTTGGAAGGTACAGACAGTTCTGGCAATGTGATGTTGATGTTGTTGGCGCAAGATCTGGTGTTGTTGATGCTGAATTAATCGCATTATCTCTTGATGTTTTTGAGGCTCTTGGTCTTGATGCTTATTTGAATGTTAATAATAGAAAAATCTTAAAAGGAATTATTGAATTCGCAGGAATTGATATTTCAATGGCGGACTCGGTTATTATTTCAATCGATAAATTGGATAAAATCGGAACTGATGGTGTAAGACGAGAACTTGAAGGTAAAGGTCTTGACGATGGTCAAGTTGCAAAAGCTTTGAGTGTGTTCAATACTATTGGTTCAACAGAAGAAAAACTTGCAACTCTAAAAAGTATTTTAACATCTGATATTGGTAAAGAAGGTTTAGCTGAAATGGAAGAAACTCTTTCTTATCTTTCTGATAAACAAAAAGAAAAAGTTAATTTTAATATTTCTTTAGCCAGAGGTCTTGGTTATTATACTGGAACTATTTTTGAAGGTTATATGAAAAAATCTAAAGTTACTTCCTCAATTTGTGGTGGTGGACGTTATGATGAGATGATTTCAAAACTTCTTGATTCTAAAAAAGAATATCCTTGTGTTGGTATTTCTTTTGGTTTAGATGTTATTTCTGATGTCTTAAAAGAAAATGAATCTGAATCAAAAAAGACTGTAACTAAAGTTTTCATTATTCCAATTAAAACTCCTAAGGAATGTTTTGAAATTACAAAACAACTTCGTGATGCTGGAATTAATGCTGATATGGATCTTTCAGGCAGAGGTATTTCTAAAAATCTTGATTTTGCAAATGTGATGCGAATTCCTTATGTTGTTTTTGCTGGTCAAAATGAATTGCAAGAAGGTAAAGTCAAACTTAAAAACATGCTTTCTGGTGATGAAGAATTGCTTTCAGTTAGCGATTTGATTAAAAAGATGAAATCTTTTTAATTATTCCAGAAATTTTGATTTCTGTTATAATTAAGGCGCTGAAATAATTTAATTATTTTTTTATTCACTCATTTTCTCACATATCTTTTTATATATTTCTTAATTTCCTTTCTTATGGAAAGTGATTTTTTAGATTCATTTATTGATGTATTCAAAGATTGTCATGTGCCTCAGCTACCTATGACTATATCTTATGATGGTGGTCCTTTTCATTATAAATTTCAGATTCCTGTTGCATCTTCTGAGAATTTAGGTTTCTTTCAACGTTATTTAGCTAAACGTGATATTCAAAGAGGAGTTATTAATTCTGTTCAAAGAACCTCTGTTTCAGAAAATGAATTTGGTAACAATATTGATTTTCATCTTTCTCTTAGAGAAGGTATTGAAGCATTTTATGGGCATTATTCTTCTCAAAGATTTGTGCCTTTCTTAGAAGAAAACTCTGTTGCAACTTCTGAGCGTGATTCTATTCTAAAAGAATTTTCTTTTGCAGATGATTTTTGGGAATATGCTTTTATTGTTGAATATCATGATAATAGGCGTGGCAATGGTGATTGGGATGCTTTTAGAATCTTAATGCCTGGGCTTTCTTCTAATGAGATTGATGCTCGTCTTCCTAAATATCTTTTTAGTCAATCAAAATATTCTAAAGATAATGTTCCTAATGGTCTTTCTGGTTTGATAAAACGAGGTCGTGATGAAACATTTTGGAATGTTGTTAAAGATAGAACTAGAGCTTATGTTTCTGAAGAAAATTATTTTTTAGCTAAGGTTGCATCTCACCGAGAAGCTTCAGCTGATTTGGACTATGCTGGTTTTATGAGGAAAAAAGGAATAACTAATGTTGATAGAGCTCATTATAATTTTGCAAGAAATTTTCATAAACCAGTTATTTTATTTGTAGCTGATGAAAATAAACTTCCTTCAATTAATCTTAAAGATACTAAAATTGATTGGGGTTATTTATCAATTATTTATCCTGTGTTTAATGAGAATTTTGCCCTTCCTGATTTTTTAGGTTCAACCGGTGCATATATTGGAAATGATCCAAAAGTTTTGATGCAAAAATTAAAAAATGTTTCTGAAGCTTATCTTTCCGGGGCTTTGCAATTTCGTGAAACTTTTGACTAATCCAAAACTGTTTTAAATCCTGCTTTTCCACCAATTTCTATTAAATTAAGTTTGAATCACAAAATAGTAACTTTTATATACTAATAACAGTGATTACTATACTAGAAAACAATGACTGTAGTACAAGAACAACCCCATGATAAGATTTTCAACCTTCTGTTTAATGAAGACGAGCTTACTTGGCAGAATATTATTTACGATCTTATTCGTTCTGAGGAGATGAATCCTTGGGATATCAATATCACTACTATTTCTCAAAAGTTTATTGGCCGTCTTAAAGAGCTTAAAGAGATGGATTTTAGAATTAGTGGTAAAGTTGTATTGGCTTCTGCTATGCTTCTTAGAATGAAAACAAACAGGCTTATGGATGAAGATATGCTTGCATTTGATAATCTTGTTCATGGCATTGAAGACTATGATGATTCTATGGACCTTCTTGATGAATTATCTAATGGTTATCAAGAAAAAGAAGTAACTCCTCCATTAAGACCTAGAACTCCTCAGCCTAGAAAGAGAAAGGTTTCCGTTTTCGATCTTGTTGAAGCTCTTGAAAAAGCTTTAAACGTTCAGAATCGAAGAAAGAAATACTTAACTCCTGATGTTAAAATGGTTGCTCCAAAAAAGGGCAAAGAATTAACTGTTATTATGAGTGATGTTTATGATAAAATTTTAACTCATTTTGGCGCTCAACCAAAATCTAAAACTAAATCTAATGTTAGACTTTCTTTTGAAGATTTGATTCCTTCCGATACTAAGGAAGATAGAGTTTATACTTTTATTCCTCTTTTACACTTAGAAAATCAAGCTAAAGTTAATATGGATCAACAAGAACATTTTGGTGATATCTTTATTGACCTTGTAAAAAAGAAGTAATCTCCTCACTAACACAACAATCTTTTTAAACGATTTCTCATTCTATTTATTTATGGCAACTATTCTTTTAGGTTTTAACAATAACCCAAACATTGGACTGTACGCTTTTGTTACTGATAAGTTTGCGCTTGTAGGTCGAGAACTTGATGATATTACAGTTGCAGAAATACAGCGTGTATTAGATGTTCCTGTTCACAGAGTAAGTATTGCAGGCACTTCACTTATAGGTGTATTTCTTACAGGTAATTCTGACATGGTTTATGTTCCTGGTATTGCTTTTGAAAATGAACTTGAAGACTTAAAGAAGCTAGGTATTGATTACACTGTTTTTAATACTGATTTAACTTGCTTAGGAAATAATATTATCCTTAACAAACATGGAGCAATTATGAGTTCTCAATTTTCAAATCAAGATGTCATTAAATTTAAGAAATTAGTTCCTAAATTAAAAGTTGAAGTGTCTGATATTGCCGATACTAACACTCCTGGTGCTTGTATAGCAATTAACGGTAATTTAGCTTTAATCCATAGAGATATTAGTCCTGCTCAATCAGATCTTCTTGAATCAACTCTTAAATTAGAATTGGTTCCAACTACTATTAACCTTGGTGTGCCTTATATTAAGTCAGGTATTCTTTGTAATGATAAAGGTCTTATTATTGGAGAAGCTTCAGGTCCTGCAGAAATTACTTACGCTGAAAGTGGACTTGGTTATATATTGTAAAAATGGTTTATAACCCAAAAATGAGAATTATTGCAGGAACATCAAATCCTGCTCTTTCAAACAAGATTTCTAAATTTCTAAAAAAACCTTTAACAAAAACTAACATAAAAACTTTTGCTGATGGTGAAATTTATGTTAAAATAGAAGAAGATGTTCGAGGCGATGATGTTTTTATTATTCAATCAACTGTTTCTAACGATTCAATTATGGAATTATTAATTATAATTGATGCTGTAAAACGAGCTTCTGCTAGAAAAATAATTGTAGTTTTGCCTTATTATGGTTATGCACGTCAAGATAGAAAAGCAGATGCGAGAGAATCTATAACTGCAAAGCTTGTTGCAAATCTTATTACAACTGCTGGCGCAGATAGAGTTCTTGGTATGGATATTCATGCTCCTCAGATTCAAGGCTTTTTTGATATAGTATTTGATGATATATGGGCATTTCCAATCTTTGTAGATTATTTTAAAAGAAAAAAACTAACTAATTTGGTTGTTGTCTCGCCTGATTCTGGCGGGATAAAGCGAGCTGTTTTCTTAGGTAAACGTCTTAAATCTCCTGTTGCTTTGATTGATAAGCGTAGAGAGAAGCATAATCAAGTTGCTGAAATGAATATAGTTGGAGAAGTTAAAGGAAAAAACGCGATTATATATGATGATATTATTGATACTGGCGGAACTATTTGTAAAGCTGCCTCTGCCTTAAAGGCTGCAGGTGCAAGAAAAATTTATTTATGTTGTACTCATCCTGTTTTATCAGGTGATGCTCTTTCAAAACTTAACGCTTCTGATGCAGTTGAAGTTTTAGTTACAGATACTATTCCTTTAAAGCCTATTGGTAAGGTTAAGATTTTATCATTAAGTAGCCTTATTGGACAAGCTATGAAGAATTTGTACGAGAACAAATCAATTAGTATATTAAAAAAAGAAATAGATAAAAGTGTGTGGAAAAAATGGATCAAGAAAGATTAATGGAATTACAAATGATGGAACAACAGATTGAGAGTCTCAATCAAAACCTTTCTACTATTGAAAATAATATTCAAGATGTTAAAGGAATTATCGATTCTATGGGTGAATTTTCAAAATTAAACAAAGGAGATAAAATATTAGTTTCTTTGTCAAATGGTATTTTTGTAAATGCAACTTTAGAAGACCCTACTGCGTTAAAAGTTAATGTCGGAAAGAACACTGTCGTCGATAAAACCGTTGACCAAGTTAAGAATATGATGTCTGATCAATTAGTTGAACTTGAAACTTATCAGAAAGAAACTGAGAAGTATTATGCAGAATTAGTTCAAAGAGTTGAATTATCTCATCAAGAACTTATTGCTCACGGCGAAGTTAAAGCTAATTAATTATTTTTTTTCTTATTTTCTTATTTTTTTAACCTATTTTCCACCTTAAAATAACATTATTTATAAAGACCTCTTAATATCCAGTGCATATCGCATAGGAAACATTAATTAATTATTTCAAAAGATTACTTCTTTTTTAATATATATTTAATAACTTATGTGGTGAGTAGAGACGCTCATTTAGCGACTCAAAAGGTGAATACAAAATGAAAGGAAAAGTAAAATTTTTCAATGAATCCAAAGGTTTCGGATTTATTGCTTCCGATGAAGACGGAAAAGAATACTTTGTCCACGTTTCAGGCTTGAAAGCAGGCGCATCAATTAAAGATGAAGATGCAGTTACTTTCGATGTTGAAGACGGAGACAGAGGTCCAAAAGCAACAAATGTTGAATTAGCTAGCGAGTAAACTTATATTCTCACGATTATATGGTTATCAGTTAATTTTAAACTATTTTTTATTTTTTTTATTTTTTTCAATTCTAAAATTTTAATACAATTTCTAATTAAACTATTTTTTATTTCAACAGAATAATTTTTTATTCTGTGTGCTAGTAGGTTTGCTACTAGGTATTTTTATTTTTTTTAATTCTAAAATTTTAATACAATTTCTAATTAAACTATTTTTTATTTTTAGAATGCCAACATTATTTCTAATTATATTTATTTTAAACTATTTAAAACTAAGAATTATCTATTTAATTATAATTTCTTTAGATTTAATTCCATACTCTTGTTGTATTTCTTTAAATCTATCTCTATCTTCTTCACATATTATAGTTAAGCTATATCCTGCTAAATCTTTTCTTCCAGTTCGACCAATTCGGTGAATATAAAACTCATTTCTATTTGGAACATCATAATTAACTACAACATCTACGCTATCGATGTGTAAACCTCTTGCTGCAACGTCAGTTGTAACTAACATTTTAGTTCTTTCTTTTCTAAAAGCTCTAAGTCTTCCTTCTCGTTCTTTCTGTTCTATTGAACCATGAAGTGGTTTTGCATCTACGCCGTTATCTTTTAAGAATTTTGCAATGTTATCTGTTTTTATTTTTGTATTACAAAAAATCATTGCTTGTTTGAATTTCTTTTTTTTCAAGAATTTTAATAGTGCTTCATTTTTTTCTAGTATACCGCAGAAAATATGTTCTTGCTTAATCTTTGTGGGAATTTTTTCCCCAACTGCTAATAATTCATATTCGCCAATTTCTCTATCTATAAAACTTTGAACTTTACCAGTAATTGTTGCAGAAGCTAATATTGTTTGTGCATCTCTGCTAATTCTACTTTGTATATAACCACATTCATCATAAAATCCATCGTCAAATAATTGATCACTTTCATCAAAAACAATAAATTTTACTTCGCCTACTTTTACACTCTTTTCATTTATGTGTTGAATTAGTCTTCCTGGTGTTGCAACAATTATTTGGTTTTTTCTTCCTGTAGTTCTTCGATCACCATATATTTCTCGTCCACCATATAATATTCCAACTTTCATATTTAATAAATCACAAATTTTCTTTACTTCTTTTCCAACTTGTATGCATAATTCTCTTGTTGGTAAAATAACTAGCATTTGAATTCCTTGTCGACTGTTAAGTCTACCAATGCTTGCAATTGTGTAAGCCAATGTCTTTCCACTTCCTGTTCGTGAAGTAAAAACAATATTTTTGTTTTGAAGAATTAATGGTATGACTTGTTCTTGTACTTCCATTGGTTTTGTAAACTCTAGACTTTCAAGTACTTCGATAATATTTCTCTTCAGTCCTAAATCAGCAAAACTAACCATGTTATACTCTGAGAACTAGGATTATTATAAAAATGTTGTTTAAAAAGACTGTGACTTGGAAATTTAATCAATTATATTCTCTTGAATTAGAAATTTTTTAATTAATTCATACATTTTTTCATATCCTTCTGAATTTGGATGTAACCCATCATCTAATAATTTTAAATAGTTTAATTTTGAGAACTTTTTAAACATATCAAAGAAGGGGATGTTATTATTTTTACAAATTTTTTTTATTGAATCATTAAATAATTCAATTCTTTTATTTGTGAATGTTGTATTCTCATAATTTAGTGTGATTGACTCATCAACTGGCGTTAATCCAATAAACAAAATTTCATTAGTATAGGTTTTTGCTTTGTCAATTAATGTTTGAATATTCTTATTAAAAACAGTAATTTCTATTTGAGGAATTTTTTTATCACCTAGAAGTCTTGAGTCATTAATTCCAATAGAAAATATTATAACTTGTCTATCTCGATCTCGAATAAATTTAACTCTGGCTTTTGCTTCTGTATTAAATCGTTCTAAAAGATCTGTACTCGTATTTCCACTAATTCCTAGATTATAAAGACAATTATAATAATCTTTAGTCTCAAAATATTTTTTTAGTCTACCGCACCAGCCTCTATTAAGACCATCTCCTCTTCCAAAAGTTATACTGGCTCCAAAAATAGATATACCATACATATTATTAACTAGAAATTAATGTAATATAAATGTTTTGAACTATTCTAAAACTCTTTTATCAAGCTAAGACATCTGTTCTTCAAAACTCCTTTGTTTACAATTAAGTCTTGATTAGTTGGTCTTCCTTCTTCAAACTCTTTTCCTAATGCAATTAAGTCTTCTCCTTCTGCTCCATAAACAACTTTTCCAATGTGTGTTTCGTTTATTACATCCATTGTTTTTGCGTCAGGCTCTTCTACACTATAAATTGCACATTCTTCAAGTGTTGTTCCATTCATTGCTTCTAGTGCTTTTGCAATTGCAACTACACTTGCTTTTATTTGTGAATTGTGTGGAACACTAGCTCTGCTAACTTCATAATTGTCTTTTAGAACCATTGCTGCTTCGCAAGTTTCATTTTCTTTTGCGATATCAATTGTTGTTTGCATAAAATATTCGTCGTTCATAGAATATTTGATTTCGACATGATATAAAAAGCTTATCTTTTAGAACTGGTAAAATATTCTAATAAGCTTTTTTTATGCCAAAAATTAGTTTTTATTTCTGAGTATGATATAAAAAGCTTATATTTCAGAATTAAGAACTAAGTCTTTATAATCATAATATTGTTAGAATTTAATATAAATAAAAAAATAATAATTAAAAAAATTGCTGATTTAGCAGCAGCACTTATCTTTTGACTCTTTTTTATCTTCAGACTCTTCTTTATCTTCTGATTTGTCTTCAGATTCTTCATCTTCGTCTTCTTCTTGATCTAATTCTTCAAGTTTGTTTTCGAATTCGTCTTCAGAGATAACTTTTTTCTCGATTAATAAGTCGATTAGTGCATTAAGCATGAAATTGTTTTGGTAAACTACTTCGTCAGTATTTAAGCTAGTATCTTCGCATCCGCAATCGCTTCCGCATTCTTCTTTATTTTCTCCCATTTTATATACCTCGAATATATTTTTTATTTAAGTGAAGTTGGCTCCTTTTTAAATATTCCCTCTTATAAGCAAAAAGAATATAAACTATCATCTTAGAACTCAAGTTTATGGTAGATAAAAAAAGATTACTAGTTGTTGAAATATTCAGAACTTTACTTTATTGCACAAAATCAAAGTTTTTATTTATCTTCAAAAAAGGGGTGTTCTTTTGGTAGAATTTAACCCTGATGGTAGTTTAAAATTACCTGGAAAAATGGCTGTTCAAGAGGACGAGAACAAAAAACGTATGCAATTTCAAAAATGCATAACTATTAAGCGTGAAGTTGTTAATTTTACTGCTCCAAAAAAATGTGTTTTAAGAATAATTCTTTCTGATGCATTTCCTAATAATCGTTTTGTTGATACAATTTATGGTTATTTCAAACAGCGTGCATCTGTTCCAAACAAGATTAATAAGATCTCAGATAAAGAATTTGAGGTGGAAATAGGAACTGATTTTAGACGTTGTACTGATTGTAATTCTTTAATTAATGAATACAGAGAATTCCTTTATGGTAACATCATTGAGAAAAAAGGAAGTTGCACTTTCGAAGGTCATATGAGGAATTTTTCTTACGAAGATTATTTCGATTAGAATGACCTTTGCTCAAAAAATGTTTTAGTTTTTTGATTGTGAAGGTCATATGAGAAACTTCTCCTACGAAGATTATTTCGATTAGAAAAAATCTTTGCTCAAAAATCTTATTCTTTATTTTTGATTGTGAAGATTATTTCGACTAGAATGGCCTTCGCTCAAAAAATGTTTTAGTTTTTACTTAGAAATTAAAAATAATAAAAATAAAAAAGAAATTTAACTTAATAGTTTTCTTCAAAGATTTCGAAGTATGCTTTTGGATGTAAACATGCCGGGCATTTCTCTGGTACATTTTTGCCTTCATGTAAGTATCCGCAGTTTCTGCACTTCCAAATGATTTTATCTTCTCTTACAAAAACTCTTCCTTCTTCTAAATTTTCGTAAAGTTTTCTATATCTTTCTTCGTGTGCTTTTTCTACTTCTGCAATCTTTTTGAATGCTACTGCAATTGCTCTAAATCCTTCTTTTGTTGCTATTTCTGCAAACTTTGGATATAATTTTGTCCACTCTTCATTTTCACCTTGTGCTGATGCTTTTAGGTTTTCTAATGTGGTTCCAATTTTTCCTGCAGGATATGTTGCTGTTATGCTTACATCTCTTCCTTCTAAAAATTTAAAGAATCGTTTTGCATGTTCTTTTTCATTCATTGCAGTTTCTGTAAAGATTGCTGATATTTGCTCTAGTCCTTCTTTCTTGGCCTGTTTTGCAAAATAATCATATCTCATTCTTGCTTGCGACTCACCCGCAAAAGCCTTTAACAAGTTTTGTTCTGTTTTTGTTCCTTTAAGCGATTTCATGAATATGCCTCCGAAAATATTTTATTTTGATAATACACTGTCAATTTCTGATTTTATATTATTTAAATCCTTTGTTTAGAAATTGCTAGATTGCACCTAACAAATATATTATTGCAGCGGCAATTGATCCTATAAATATAACTCTAAATCCTTCTTTTGCAACTTTTTCTGTTGGTTTAATAATAGTTATCATTCCGATTAACATACAGCCTATAACATAATATTTTATGGCTGGTGTTTGAAAATCTGAAATAAAATGACTTAATACAAATATTATTGTTGCAACAATTGCAGTTGTTCTTTGTCCAAATTTTACTGCGAATGTTTTATCTCCTACTTTTTTATCAGAGCTATAATCTGTGAGTGTAGAATAAATATGAACTGCTGCAATACACAATGACATAAAATAAGCTTTTAGTGGCATAAATAAGATGCTTTTTCCATGACTAAATCCTAGTGCTGCTACTGCTAGTATTATTAATCCATTTGATATTGAATCTATTGGTGGTTTTTCTTTTAGTCTTATTGGTGGTGCGGAGTAATAATAAATAATAAACACTAAAACACACATTGCAACGATGTTTGAAATATTAAATGTTAAAATTGAACTTAAAAGTAGAAGTCCTATCATAATATAACTTATTTTTTTTATAAAGGGGTGATTTTTCTTTTCTAATTTTATTCCTTCAATTAATTTTTTCCTTGGATTTATTTTGTCTGATTCATAATCATATACATCGTTAATTCCATATAGAAGAATACATCCTGGAAAACTTAGAAGTATTATTTGAACTATTCCTATGAAGTCTAAACTGGCGCCTGATACTACTATTCCAAATAAGAATACTAACGGTCCAAGTATCCAACCTGCAGGTCTGCTTGTTTTAACTAGTAATTGTAATTTGTTCATTTTAGATTGCTTGTAGTACAAAATATCTGAGAACTGTTGACAGTATCAAGTAAATAACTATTGGAAGAACATATCTTATCAAATAAAATGTATTCCTTTCTTTTTGTTTTAAGTAATAAATAATACTCGGCATGCATAAACAAATCATTGCAATTGCAAATCCTATGTTCATATTGATAAAATTATCCTGCACGTCTATTTTTAAAGTTCCAACGCCCATAATTATTTCATCTCCGCTTAATTCAGCAAGTCGTAATTGGATAGCTATCACTATATTTTTTATTGCTTCCATAACTGCAAATATCATTCCCATTATGCTTGCAATGACTATATTTGTTTTTAAGAATTTTTTATGATCTTGACTTATTTTTCTAAATAGGTATGCTGAAATCATGCCAATAATTAATGTTTGAATTGCAATTGTAAAATAAACTAGAGTCGGATTTATATACATAAATGTTTGAATTAAGGGTATTGTTGTAAGGGCACTAATACCTAATGGTGAAACGATAAAACTCAACATCAATAATTCATATATTTTATCTGTTTTTATGCTAACAAAAATTGCAACTCCAAATGCAATTGAAATTATTAAATTAATATAATCTCCTTTCCATATTGACCAAATAAAAACTGCAACTAATCCAATTACAAATATTCCTATAACAATCCAAAATAGTGTTCTGAATAAATCATTTTGTTTGCTTAAGAAACTATGTTTTGATTCGAATTCTTTTGCAACAATACTTATTGCTGTATCAACTTCTAAGAATTTATATCCTTTAGAATGTAATTCTTCTCTTATAACTTCTTTATGAATGCTTTTTTGCATTTCATTTCTGATAAGTTGCTGTAAATTTTCATCTTTATTAGTTGACATTTATCTTACTTTTATTTTTCATATTAAAAATATTTCGTCCTTTTCATTAATAAAATAGTTCTACTAATCTTCTTCAAAATTCTTGTTTGTCCTCTATGATTCAGATTAAGCTTTATAAATGTCGTACAGTTCCCTTAAATATGCGGGTAGTTCATGACTTAATTCATCCAGTTGATGATGATGGTTTTCCATCTTTAGCTGAATTAGTAATTGATCTTAGAAATAATCAATTGTCTGATGTGTCCCTTGATGAAAGAAAACAGTTAGAGAGACGATTTATCAAATCTTATTGGCATGCACAAAATTTTCATAAAGAAAATGGTCATAAACGAAGAGAGATAAATCTTTTAACAGGTGAACTTTTTGATTTCTTTACACATTCTGCACAATTAACTTCTATGATGATTAATATTAATGCGTCAATTGATGTTCTGACAACTGCACCTCTTCATGATATGGGCGATGTTAGTCTGGATAAATCTTTATCTAAAAAAGTTCACAATATTTTTGGAGATGTTATTGGTAACTTATATGATTTAGTAACTACTATTTCTTCTTCAAAACCTGGAAATGCTATTGAGAAAAAAGATGAAAAAGATATTTCTTTAATTGATTCATTAAAAGCTATGATTATTGAACCTGATGTTACTCTTCTAAAACTTTGTGATAGACATCATAATTTTCTTAGTTTTGATACTTATTCTTGGGATCAAAAAGTTAGAATATATTCTCAGACAAAAGAAACTTTATATCCTATTGCGCGTCTTGTTGATACAAAATTAGCTTATTATCTTAGAGAAGAACTTGAAAAACATAAAAATGCAATGAATCCATTTGGACGTTATCAAGATTTTGTCGCTTTACAGATTGCAGATGATTTAATTGAACAATTTAATCACTTCAGACAAGAACATACAGGTACTATTTGTGCTTATGTTGCTAAAGATAAAGGTATGGACCCAACTAATTTTACTTTAGAGGGCGAAGACCTTGATACTATTTTAAAGAATGGTAAAGTTAATGAGCGATTTGCTAATAATGGATTTCCTCCTATGTGGCGTTTAATACAATATAATCAAATCAGATCTTGGATTAATAAGAAAAAAGATGAACATAATAGAGAATTACAAGTAAATCAAAACTCTGATATTTTAAGTCGGACAATGTTTCTTTTACATGAAAAAGATCCTTCTGCTTCATTTCCAAATAAACCTGATGAAATGCCGCAAGAATACATTGATAATTTCTTTAAAAGACCAACAAAGCTTGATGTTGATAAAGTAAGCGAGGTTCTTGTTCCTGAGATTAAAGAAGAAACTATAAGTTTTCTAAATGATTATTTAAACGAAACTAAAAACGTTGATTTGGGATATACTTCCATGGCTGAAGATTTTAATGTGGCTTTTGGTTCTTTAATATCTGATTTAATTGTTCAAAATAAATCTGTATCTATTCGTGCAAAGAAAGTTCAAGAATATTTTGAAGAAAAGCAAAAAGTTCATACTGATTTTGATCAAGCAGCTGCAGATAACTTTATTAAAAAAGGTTTTTATATGTTTGATAGTGGCGAGTATCAAACTGTAAGTGGTGATACAGTTAATTATTACAGTGTGAAAACTAGTCAAGAAATAACTCGTATTGATTTCTTAAAAGATATAAGTGAGGCAGTTGATATTCGCGAGCCTATGTATTGTTTTAGTAAAGAAATGCATGATTCTATTGGTCTTCGTTTAATTTATGATTTGAATGGTCAGGCAATGCAAGTTCGAGATAATGCTATTGCTCAAGATAAGTCTGGCGAAGTTAGTGTGAATTGGAAATTAGAAACTCCAACTTATGATATGAATACTTTTGTTGTTGTAGATGTTATTTCAACAAATAAATAGAATTATTTTTTATTTTGATTCTTTTTAGCTTCTTTATTTTTCTTCCACATTCCTCTTTCACCTTTCCAGTTGATTAGAGGTTTTAAGTGTTTGATTACTTTGACACTTTCCTTTTGTGCTTCCATAACTTCGTAAATATTTTTGTATGCCATTGGCGCTTCATCAAGTGTGCCTTCGCTAACTGTGCCTTTTATTCCTTCCATGCTTTTCTTAAATTCTTCCATGGATAATTTTTTTGTTGCATCTCTTCTTCCTAAAACTCTTCCTGCTCCATGACTCGAACTGTGCATGAAATCTGCATTTCCAAGTCCTTCTACTAAGAAGCATCCATCTTTCATATTTGCAGGAATTACTCCTCGCTCATCTTTTTCTGCAGGGGTTGCTCCTTTTCTATGAACATAGAGTCCTTCGGAATTCTTTATTGCATGATTGTGATTTTTATTTACCCAAATTTCAAACTCTAATTCTTCTCCTAATGCTTTTGAAAGTCCAATCACAGTTTTTTTAATTAATTCTTTTCTGTTTAGAAGTGCGAAGTCAAGTCCAAAGTCTAATACATTCAAATACTCTTGTCCTAATTCGCTGTTTACATCAAGAGGGTGTGTCGATTCATAGTTTGCATCTTTGCCTGCACTTTTTTTCATATATTTCTCTGCAACTTTATATCCGATTCCTCGGCTTCCACTGTGAACTGTCACCCATAATTCATTCTCTTCATCCACTCCCATTTCAACAAAGTGATTTCCATCTCCTAGTGATCCAATATGTCTTGCTGCTGCATTCATAATAAAGTCAAGTATTTGTTTGTGGTGTGCTCCTTTTGCAAATTTTCTAACTAAATCTTTGAATTCTTTATATGTTTCTTCTGTTAGATTATCTTTGTGTTTTTGAATCTCGCCCATTCCCATCGGGATTTGTTCTTTTACTTTATCAAAAATTAAATCTAAGTTTTCTTTTACTTTTTTAACTAGGTCTATGCCTTTAATGTGTGCACTTGTCATTCCACATCCTATATCAAAACCAACCCATGCTGGCACTACTGCATCTTTAGTTACAAGTACTGCTCCTATTGGTGCTGCGTATCCTTTATGTGCATCAGGCATTAGTGCTGCTTTGACGACGAAGTCCTGACTATAACATTCTTCAAATTGTCTTAATGTTTCATCACAAGGTTTGACTGCGAAGTTTTGAATCTCTTTTTCTGCTTTCATTATATAGAATTAATGTGACTTCTTATTTAAAGTTAATCGATTATATTAAGACTGATTTTATCATTTATTTAAGCTACGAAAAGTTTATATACTTTTAAACAAGATTATTATTATGAATAAAATATATCCAATTATACTCATAATTGTTGCAACTATTTTTTCTTTCTTTAATGCATTTGGCGTTTCTTTAATTATGCCTTCACCTGCATTATATGCGCAAATAATTCTTTTAATTTTTGCGATTGTAATAATTGTAATGTTAATTAAGAACAAATTAAATTGGTGGCTATTGCTTATTTTTTCAGCAATTCACGTTTTAATTGCAATAATGCAATTATTATTAGATCCTGCGCCAATATTGTCTGTAATTGAAATAATATTGTATATTACTCTTTTATTTCTTTACAAGAAGGCTTAATTAATTTACTTTCAACGAAACTTGTTTCGTGTGCCAAAAGTATTTTAGCTTTTGAGCATTATTTTTTTTTTAATTCATTTCTAAATTCTTCTACTTGTGTTTCATCAATTTCTGGAAATAGTCCTGTCTGACCACAATCTCTACAATGGTCTGGTATTGTCATTGTAATATCCATTCCTGCAGGTGGTATTCCTATATTTGTGCTTCCGCATTTAATGCATATTTTTACAAATCTTTTTTTAATTCCCATTTTATTCTTGCTCACTTTTCATATCTGAAGCAATTTGTTTGATGATCATTAACCATTCCTACTGCTTGCATATATGCATAAATTATTGTTGAACCTACAAAATTCATTCCACGTTTTTTTAGATCTTTAGAAATTTCATCTGATTTTTCTGTTTTTGCAGGAAGCTCATTCATTGATTTAAAATGATTAATTTGTATTTTATTATCAACAAATTCCCATAAATATTTATCAAAACTGTCAAACTCTTTTTGTATCTGAATAAATGCTTTCGCATTTTGTATGGCTGATTTTATTTTCAATCTATTTCGAATTATTCCTGAGTTTTCAAGTAAAGATTCAATTTTTGCATCATCGTATTTTGCAATCTTTGTATAATCAAATCCATCAAATGCAAGTCTATAATTTTCTCTTTTGTTCAAAACAGTACTCCATGATAGTCCTGCTTGCGCTCCTTCAAGTATTAAGAATTCAAATAATTCTTTGTCATCATGAACTGGCACACCCCATTCTTCATCATGATATTTTACATATAGTTCATTCTTCAAATCCGCCCAATCACATCGTTTCATATTATTTAATTGAACTTAAGTTTTTAAAAATCATGTGGTTAGTCATTTCTCAACTGATGTTTATTCTTATATTTCTGGTAAAAAAGAATAATTGTTTGTATTTGAGAACATTCATTATGAAATTGAGAAAAATTACCAATCATTCTTATCTAACTAGTAATCTTTATAAAGTCTTTATATCTCTTATTTTACTATGTTTAAATTCCTAAAAGATAAGCTAAAAGGTGTCGTCGACTCTATTAAGAAAGGCATTGAAGATGAAGTAGAAACAGAAGAAGTTGAAGTAGAAGAAGTAGTAGAGACTAAAGTCGAGAAAAAACCTGCTAAAAAAGAAGTCAAGAAAGAAGATAAAAAGATCGAGAATAAAACAGAAAAGAAAGAAAAGAAAAAAGAATCTTCAAAATCTGCTAAACAAGAAAAAACTGTTTCTAAGCCTAAAAAAGAAACTATCAAAGGAGTAAAAATAACTTATTTTGTTCATGGAACTACAACTGATAACGAACAAAAACTTGCAACTGGTTGGGCTCAAGGAGAATTATCTGAATTAGGAATAACTCAGGCTAAAGAATTAGGAATTTTAGTAAAAGATAAAACATTTGACGTTGTATTCTGTTCTGATTTAAAACGAGCTATTGATTCTGCAAACTTTGGTTTTAAAGACAAATATGAAATCATTCAAGATGAAAGAATTCGTGAAGCTGATTACGGTGATTTTACTGAAAAACCTGCTGATGATTTTAAATCTGATGTGAAAGATTATGTTAACAAACCTTTTCCAAAAGGTGAATCTTATTTGCATGTAGAACAACGTATTGCAAAATTCTTAAATTATTTATTAAAAAATTATAAAGGAAAACATGTTGCTATTGTTGCGCATCAAGCACCTCAATTAGCAATTGAAGTTCTTCTTGATAATAAATCTTGGGATCAGGCAATTGGTGATGATTGGAGACCTAAGAAAAAATGGCAAGCTGGTTGGGAATATTCTATTGAAAAAGAAGTTGAAGTAATTCCTGAAGATAATCTTCCTAAAGAAGAGAAAAAGGGTTTTCTTAAACGTTTATTTGGTAAGAATGAAGAAGTCAAGACTGAAGACAAAGATGAAGCTGAATCTGACGTCAAAGAATCTGATGATGAATTAGTTGAAGAAAAAGTTGAAGCTGAATCTAAACTAAAAGAAGACATTAAATCTGAGTCAGAAAAAGTTGAAGTTGAAAATTCTAGATCAGAAGTAGAACCTAAGTCTGAACCTAAAACAGAACCTGAAGTAGAAGAACCTGTTGAAGAGAAAAAGGGTTTTTTCAAACGTCTTACTGAAACTATTACTAAATTTAATTTATCTGAAAGCAAATTCGAAGATTTATTTTGGGAATTAGAATTAACTCTATTAGAAAATAATGTTGCTGTTGAAGTTATTGAAAAAATTAAAGGAGATTTAAAAGAAGAACTTTGCACTGGTAAGGTTTCAAGAAAAGGCATTGAAGCTGTTATTAAAGATTCATTAAGAAACTCTATAGCTGAAGTTTTAGAAGTTGAAACTTTTGATTTCGATAAAAAAATTACTGAGAAAAAACCTTACATCATCGCATTTATTGGTGTTAATGGTTCTGGTAAAACTACTAACATGGCAAAGATTGCTAAACGTATTCAAGATTCTGGCAAATCAATTGTATTTGCAGCAGCTGATACTTTTCGTGCAGCTGCAATTCAACAACTTGAAGAACATGCAAATAATCTTGGCATTAAAATGATCAAACATGATTACAACGCAGATCCCGCAGCTGTAGCTTTTGATGCTATCGAACATGCAAAAGCAAAAGGTATTGATGTTGTTATGATTGATACTGCAGGAAGATTACATTCAAATTCTAATCTTATGGAAGAATTAAAAAAACTGATTCGTGTAAATAAACCTGACATGAAAATTTTTGTAGGGGAATCTATTACAGGTAATGATTGTGTCGAGCAAGCAAGAGCATACAATAATATGGTTGGAATTGATGCTATTGTTCTTTCAAAAGCTGATGTTGATGAGAAGGGTGGAGCTGCAATTTCAGTTTCTTACATTACTAAAAAACCAATTATCTTTATTGGAACTGGTCAAACTTATGACGACTTAAAAAAATTCGATAAAGACTTAGTTCTTCAGAGCTTAGATTTAGAATAACTTATGTGATTTTCCAAATCTTTTTATATTATTAATTTTAATTTATTATTATGAAGAAGATTCCTTTCTGTCATTATTGTAATAAGCCAATAAGTAAATCTGATAATTATGCGATATTTCTTGGCACCAGACATATTTTTAAATATTTAATGGCACATAAACTTTGTCTTAATAACTATTTGAAAACTCACCCTCAAATTCATGATGTTAATATTTTAAATCATAAAAGAAATTTGACTTATTTCTTGGTTGTGTTAATTTCATTCTCTATTTATGCTATTTATTTTATTTCTCAAAAAAGTTTAGTCTTTTCACTCATTAATATGAAATTTTATCTTGCATTATTTGTTTTCTTTTTAGGTTTAGCATTGGTTGCAATTCCAAGATTATATTTTAAGATCAAGTATGATTTATGATCATTAGAATTAATTTATTATTTCATTTATTATTTTTAATTGTGCGGTGAGCCTTGTTTAATCAAAACTTTTTTATATTGATTAGTATTTTTCTTTCTTACAATGATCCTGGTAAGCGCATGCTTGGTAGGTTTAAATTGCCGATATAACGGTAAATCTTCTTCTAACAATTTTATTTTAGATTTAGTTAAAGAAGGGAGAGCTATACCAATTTGCCCAGAACAACTTGGTGGTCTAAGCACCCCAAGAGTTCCAGCTGAGCAAATTGGACAACGAATATTTGGAAAAGATGGTTCTGATTTAACAATAGATTTTCAAAGAGGAGTGATTGAAGCTTTGAAATTTGCACTTTTAATTAATTGTAAGAAAGCTATTCTTAAATCTAAATCTCCAACTTGTGGAACTTGTAAAGTTTATGATGGAACTTTTTCAAATACACTTGTAGATGGAGATGGGATGTTTGCTTCGGCATTAAAAAATGCTGGAATTGAAGTTTTATCTGAAAAAGATATATAATTTTTTTTTATTTTTCAATTATTTTGATCATAACAACCCTGTTTCTCGGTCCATCAAACTCACAAAAATATATTCCTTGCCATGTTCCAAGTAAAAGTTTTCCATTCTCAATTATTGCTTGTTGACTTATTCCTATTAAACTTGTTTTTAGATGAGCATCACTATTACCTTCTGCATGCCTATATTCTCTATGCTGCGCCATTTCATCAAGTTTCATCAATAGGTCTCTTTGTACGTCTGGATCTGCATTCTCATTAACTGTGATGCCTGCAGTTGTATGCATTGATTGCACAACAACTATTCCTTCTTTTACATCTTTTACTGCTTCATTTATTTTTGCAGTGATGTCTATCATTTCATTCTTTGCACTTGTCTCTATTCTTAATTCTTGTATCATTTTGTTATAATGCTTGGTATTGGTTTATAGAAATGTTCTTTGTATGCAACCCATGTATCATATTGTTTTATCGTATCTGAAAATAAATTCTTTAGTTCCTTTACAATTACATGAAATTCTCTATGATTTTGTACTGCTATGTAAATTATCAAATCCCATGTTCCTAGCATTTTCATTGATCCTACAATTGAGTTTTGGTCCATAATGTAACTTTCCATTTTATACTCATTCTTTTTATCAAATAAATTTAAGTTCATGGTGAATGTGTAAAATTGATATCCTATTCTTGAGAGCTCTATCATAGTTGTAAATTCATTTATGATTCCATCTGCAATCATCTTTTTTACTCTATATCTTACCGTGTCTGAACTTACTCCAATTTTTGTTCCTATCTCATAATATGCTTTCCTACAATTATTGGATATCTCTTTTAAAATTTGTTTATCTGTTTCATCAATTCTGATTTCTTTTTGAACTATTCTTTTTTCAATTTTTATTTTTTCTTTTCCAATTAGCATTGGTGCATTGTGAATATTGAATCTTCTTATTGTTTCTAATTTACTTTTTTCTATTATCAGCTTTGGAAACTCTGATACTATATTCATTATTATTTCGTCAAACTCTATAACTGTTTTTGCAATTATTGCTGTTTCAAAGTCCCATCTGTCAGTGTATTCTATTAGTCTTATTACTGATTCATTTTCTTTCATAAAGTCTATAAATCTTTTTCTTTCTGTTTGATCTTTTTCTTCTACTAATAAGAACACATGAAATACGTGATAGCCTAATGCTTCATATTTTATTGTTACATTATATCCTTTTATTATTCCTTCTTTTTCTAGTCTTTTTACTCTATAGTCTACTCCATCTCTTGATAGTCTTGTTTTCTTTGCAATGCTTGTTAGTGCTGTTCGAGAATTGTGTAGTAGCATTGAGACTATTTGTTTGTCTTTTGCATCTAATCTTGTTGGTAATCTTTCTTTTCCGTAATCAAAACGACCTTTATACATACTAACATCGTTTATTGCTTAACTTATATATAAATATTTAGCAAAAAACGTGAGATTGACTAGTTAAATTCATATATATCTTTATCTTATATTATTTTTAGGTGGTAAAAATGGAAAATGGGTTAAATAGAAATTTTTTGAGTTTAGATGGGCATGTTGTTTCAAACTATGAGCTTAATACAGTATTATCTCATTTAGATGATGTTGTTGGACATAACGAATGGAGATGATGCATACAAGAAATTAAATTAATTTTTCTTTTTTTAGTTAAATTTGGAGGTATAAAAATGAATGAATACGGAACTAAATTAAATAAAAAACAAGTGCATGATTTTTTTGATCCTTCTGATACTTATATATCTGATTATGATGATAAGGATAAAGGAATTTCAATGCCTTACACTTATTATGAAGTGATGGTTAGTCATTGGGGTTGATTAATTCAATTATTTTTTATTATTTTTTTTCTAATTATTAATTCTTTTATGGTTCATTACATTTAAAGGATACCTTGTGCTTTAGCACAATGGTTTACCAGTTTCTCCGTAAGTTTTTTCTATACATTTTAATTATAAAATTGCGCGCGACGAATATTGGCGCACGCAATTACCAACTT
>Ga0307929_1000526_pt1 | contig 36633 bp, 30 predicted proteins | sample AceLakmetage1330_FD_203160 | JGI IMG/M metagenome (GOLD analysis project Ga0307929, IMG submission 203160) | Saline water microbial communities from Ace Lake, Antarctica - #1330 | ecosystem: Environmental > Aquatic > Non-marine Saline and Alkaline > Saline | place: Antarctica: Ace Lake...
TTACACTTCGTCCACCCGCTTCGTCGATCATGATTGCGGAAAGAATTCACAATTTACCCACTGATTATTCAGAAGGCCCTGTTTATTGCCCGTTTGCATATTCGAGGGCAAGCACGGCATATGCCGTGACAAGTATGGCATCGCCTTCCCAGAATTGGTTGTTCTTATTGATCCAGCTCCCATCCGGTTGCTGTACCGCAATCAGTTTGTCGATCAACTCTTTCTTCCAGGGAATGACCTCGCCTTTCGGGGTGCGAAGGGTGTCGGTGCCGTTGAGACTCAGGGCTTTGGACATGATATTGAAGTAGTAGAACAGTCCTTTGGTTCCCATGCCCGGGTTTTCCTCAACGGACCAGTTTAGCGCAGCCCATTCCAGAGCTGATCGAACGCGTGGATCGGTGCGATCCACTTGAGCATAGATCATGGATTCAACGCCAGCATAGGTCATACTTCCATAGCCGTTGAGCTTGACCGTTCCACTCTTCTTACTAACATGAGTTCCACCCCGTTCTCCGCTTTTTTCGTAGCCAAAGCTCCCGTAATTCTCGACGTCGTCCTTGTCCTGATTCTGTAGTTTCTCGACGAATGCTAATGACGCCTTCCAGTCAATATCCACGGGAGCTTCCCCCTGTCTCAGATCTTCCAGATCTTGAGTAACCCGCATGGATTGTGCTGCCCAGCCTGTATTGCTCAAGTCAGCGCGGGAGCGCTTCATGAGCTTTATCAGGACGTCGTGAGCCCCCTTTGCAGGGGGCTGGTTATACCCAAACCCTCCAGCATCATCAGAATCACCAACAAGTTGACAGCTCGCCATAAACTTTCGTGCTTTCAAGATCAGAGGTGCATACGTGATGTGATCATAGGTATGCAGTGCGATCATGCAGATGGCCGTATTGTAGGTGGAAAGCCCGCCGCTGCCGCGCCCCCCACTGGCGGGTTTATAGATGCCCCCGTCTTTCTGGGCAAACTGAGTGATGAAAGTGGCGGCCTTCGCGCAGACGGCAGCTTTGTCTGGATGGTCGCTACGCGTAAATGCCCACAGTGCTAGCGCCGTCATGGCAGGATAGTTTTCGTTGGACCAGGATCCGTTCTCTTTCTGTAATCCGGCCATCCAGTCCAAGCCTTGTCTTGCCGACTGCGCGGCCTGCTGATCAAGCGTCTGGAGCGCCGCAGGTGCACCCTCGGGGGTGGCTGCTCCTGCACCTTCGCTTTGCGCCGCGATTGCGCTCATACTGCATGCGACTGCTACCAACGCGATTCTTGCTGTCTTTCTTGCTCTCATGTCTCGTTTCCCTTTCTGTCTCGCTGTTTTCTAATGCGTTTTCTATTTCTAAAGCCCTAAAGTTTGGCCAGGACAGCCAACACTACGGTTCATTCTTTGCGTTCTTTGTGGTGAATGTTTTTCTTTAGTTGTGACTATGCCGCGCTAAGGTCTCTGCTTCCATAACACGACGTATAACATGACCGAACCAGAGCAAGGCAATGATGCCCGCCCCCACCGAGGCGATGGTTATTCCCCAATACACACCCTCAAGACCAAACCATCGCCGACCCAGCCAGGAAAGCGGAATGACCAGCCCCGCGAAACGTATGATGATCAGAAGTGACGCGGAGAGGGGCCGTTGAATGGCGTTGAACGCAAATCCTGTGTGGACGAATGAATGAATCACAATGGATCCCATCAGTATAATGCGGAGATAACGCGATATCAGATCCGTCACACAAGGATCATCGCTGAAGCACCGGGCGATCGGCAGAGCTAAGGGCAATGCGAGAAGCAAACACGCCACCCCATAGATCACACCGAACCAGTTAGTTTTTACCCAGACCTCACGCACACGGTCAACTTTACCAGCCCCCCAATTCTGACCGATTATGGGAACCAATGTTGCCCCCATTGCCATGGGAACCAGATAGGTGAACTGCTCAATACGCTGACCCGCCGCCGTGGCAGCAACTGCGATCTCGCCATAGCCGGCAATGAAACGCGTCACGATTCCCATCGAAAGCGGCATGAGCATACCCGTAGCCGCGCTAGGCAGGGCAATATGAAAAATGGAGCCCCAGGTGCGAAGCATATCCCGTACTCCCGTCCAATCCGATGTTAGCAAGTGACAGCGATATTGCATCAGCCACATCGCCCACCCCAGCGACAGAAGTCGTGAAAGTCCCGTGGCGAGCGCAGCCCCTTGCATTCCCATGGCCGGTACCGGCCCCCAGCCAAAAATCAAAAGCGGATCAAGCACAACATTAAGCACCGCCGCCACCGCCATAATGATGCTCGGCCGAAGCGTATCGCCCGTGGCACGGATGGCGTTGTTGCCCACCATTGGAATCGCGCCAAGCGGCACAAAAAGAAGCCAGGTCCACATATAGCTTCTCGCCAATTGATGTGTAGTCCCTTCTGCTCCCAGAATCGTGAGAAGTTTTGACAAAAACATAAAACCAAAGGCCGTCAGCACACTCATTACGACAACCGTCAGCACCAGACTATAGGTTGTCAAATGTTGCACGCGATCATGATCCTGAGAGCCGATGGCATGACTCACACAAGAAGACACACCAATTCCTATCCCCATCGCAATTGAGTGAACAATCATAATGAGCGGAAAGGTGAATCCCATGGCGGCGAGAGGTTCCGTCCCCAGCCTGGAAACAAACCAGGTATCGGCCAGATTGAAGACCATCATGGCTAGGAACGCAACTGCCATCGGCGGAGTCATCCGCCATACGTGACGCATGACAGAACCGCGTGTGAGGTCGATGCGGTTATGCATCCATAGCCTCCTGCCACCGCTGTCGCAGCCGCCCGCAATCGTCGACGACCATGTAAAGCGAGGGAACGAGAATGAGTGCGATGACGGTGGCAAAGAGGATTCCGAATCCAAGCGAAATCGCCATAGGAATGAGGAACTTGGCTTGACGGGAGGACTCAAGCATCATTGGCATCAGTCCGCCAAAAGTTGTGAGGGTGGTCAGTAGAATCGGGCGGAAGCGCTGAATGCCAGCAGAGACAACCGCATCGTGGGCGGTAGCGTGTTCTGCACGGCGCTTGTTCGCGAAGGTGATCAGGACGAGGGCATCATTCACGACAACCCCGCTGAGTGCAAGCATGCCGACAATCCCCATCATGGTCATGTTATAACCGAGCAACAGGTGCCCAATAATCGCCCCGATAATCCCGAACGGTATACTGACCATCACGATGATCGGCTGTGTGTAGCTCCTGAACGGGATCGCAAGCAACGCGTAGATGGCAAGCAAAACCATTGGGATGGTGACCGCCATGCTGCCCATGCTCTTGCGGTCTTCAGCGGTGTGGCCTTCATAGCTGTAATCCAGCCCAGGGAATTGTCTAAGCAGCTGAGGGAAGTACTGAGCATCAAGTTTGCTCATGACCTCGCCCGCCTTAGATTTGGGCCGCACATCGGCGATAACGGTGAGAGTGCGCATCCCGTTGCGGCGGTTGATTGTGGTGTAGGATTTGCCGACGCTGACATCAACCACATCAGAGAGCATGACCTCGCCACCATCGGGCGTACGCAAAACAAAATTCTCAAAGTTATGCATCCGCGACCGTTCTTCCTTTGGCAGGCGCACTTTAACTTTGACTTCGTTGCGTCCGCGTTGCTGCCGCAGGACTTCCGTGCCTTCAAAGGCGGCGCGAACCTGGCGACCGACATCGCTGGCAGAGAGACCGAGACTGATGGCTTCAGGTTTCAAGGTAAAGTCGAATTGGGTCTTACCCTCCTCGACGCCGTCGTTGACATCCTGGACAAGAGGGTAGTTCCCGAGTTCCGTGGACAGGGCCCGGGCCGCCTGTTCAAGGGTATCGATGTTCTGATGGCGCAGTTCAACGGTGAGCGCAGGACCACTGCCGGGGCCACCTTCATCGGAGGCGTAGCGAATGAAGCGGACGCTGGGTAGGTCACCGACCTTGGCGCGCCAAGCCTGAACAAAAGCGTCGGTACTCATGATGGTGTCTCGGATCTCAGGATCCGCGAGAAACACTTTGACTTCCGCTTGGTTGGCACCCGCCCTCCCGGTCTCGGCCACGATGCCTTCCACCAATTCCGGGTGACCGGATTCTGCCAGAACATTTTGGGCCCCCTTGACCAATCGAGCGGCTACCGCTTCGGTCTTCTCTACCGGCGACCCGAATGGCAGCGTGGCCGACGCCTTCGCGTAGTCGGATTCCACGGTCGTAAACATCGAGAAGCCCATACGCCCGCTGGCCCAGTAGCCGCCGACGAAAATGAGGACGCTAAAAGCGGCAGCCACCACGACATAGCGGTGAGACAGACAGAACTCGAGAAACGGACCGTATTTGGTCTTAACCCAATTGCGAAAGGTGTGGCTGAAGCGCTGCTGGAACCCGTGGAGGATGCCGAATACACCACGGGGTTCACGTTTGCGCCCGTGGCTAAGATGAGCGGGCAAAATGTAGAGGCTCTCCACCCAGGAGATAACAAAAACCGAGATAACAACAATGGGCATCATGCCGAGGACACGGCCCATCATGCCCGGCATCAGCATCAGGGGAACGAAGGCGACAATATTAGTGAGAATGCTAAACCCCACGGGTGTTCCCACTTCACGAGCGCCCTTGATCGCGGCCTCTTTTGGGTCCATGCCATTCTGTAGGTTGTGATAGATGTTTTCGCCAACCACTATGGCATCATCGACCACGATGCCGAGGGAAAGAATGAAGGCAAACATGGTGATCATATTGATAGAAAGCCCAGTGGCCGGCATCAGCAGCATGGAGCCCAGGAAGGAGATGGGAATGCCCATCATGACCCAGAAGGCTAACCGCATCTCCAGAAAGAGGCCGAGCACGATCAACACAAGAACTAGACCCATTGCACCGTTACGCAGCAACATGTGGGCGCGCTGAAAGAAGGTATCAGTTCGGTCCTTCAAAATCTCAATGCCAATTCCCTCGGGGAGCTGCTCCTGAATCTGTGGCATCAGGTCCATTACCACTGCCGAGATTTGTGACGGGGTCTGGTCACCAACGCGGTAAATGTCGATCATGATGGCAGGCTTGCCATTATAGGTGGCAAAGTGATCGGACTCCTCAAGCCCGTCGAGCACAGTCGCAATGTCGCCGAGAGTGAGCGCAGTGCCATCCTCAGATGCAAGCACCGGAGCCCGTGCAAACTCGAGGCCATCATCACGACGTTCCTGCATGCGAAGTAGCGTTTCACCGCTATCGGTCTTGATGCCGCCTCCGGAGATTTCGCGCGACTGACTATTGATAGAGGATGCGAGAGCCTCGTGGGTGAGGCCGTGACGGCGAAGTTCTTCCTGCGACACCTCGATGCTGATTTCGAGATCGCGGGTTCCGTGCAGGTCGACCTGGGTGATGTTTTCGCTTTGTAGCAAGCGGTCGCGCACTTGTTCAGCAATATTGCGTAGGGTGAGTTCCGAGGTGTCGCCGTACATCACCAGCGCCATTGACTCGCGCCGTCGGGCCGCCAAGGAAACAACCGGGCGTTCGGACCCATCCGGAAAGGTGGTGATGCGGTCAATTTCACTTTTGATATCCTGGTAGACCTTAATGGGGTCAACACCGTCAAGTAGCTCAGCTCTGATCGAGGCAGAGCCCTCACCTGCGACAGAGGTCACCTCGTCAATACCTTCCAGACTACGAACGGCTTCTTCTGCCACCAAGCAGACACTCTGTTCCATCTCCTCAGGTGTTCCGCCGGGATAGGAAACGCTGATATTGACGCTGTCGGCGGTCATGTCAGGAAAGACTTCCTGTGTGATTCCTTTGAAGGTGGCAAAACCGCCCACCAGACAGAGCATCATCAACAGATTAGCCGCCACCGGATTCTTGACCATCCACGCAATAGGACCTTTGGAGTCTCTCACAAAGTCATTCATGGCTGCGCTCCCTGCTGTTTCTGGGGCACACCGTCAGATCCGTCGCTAGGGCGCATGTCTTTATCTTTTTGACTCGTGCCCTTCCCGCTGCCCGCGCCCTTGTCGGCCGGTTGCGCAGGTGGCTGCTCGCCAACACGACGAAGCTGCATCCCGTCGACCTCAGCGGCGAGATCCGACGTTATAAGCTCGGACCCAGCTTCCGGGGTAACCCTGACGAGGACGTCGTCGGCATAGCCTTGCAGAACTTCTGCAGGAAGGACCTTGAGTTTGCCCTGCGAATCCATCATCCAGACAACATTGCCGTCGCGCAGATAACTGCGCGGAATCAGAGAAGCTTTTTCTACGGACTTGCCAGCAATACAGACACGGACATATTCGTTTAGCAAAAGCGGGCGGCCCTTTCCCGTAGCGTAGGGGGCATCGACCGACAGAAGAATACGCGCCATGCGTCCCTTTTCGGTGAGGTCGGGGAGCAGCTTATAGGTCTGCGCTTTTCGCTGCGTTCCGTCAGAAAGGGTAATCTCTGCGGAATAGGGCTGTTCGCCTATCATGGGAAGCGGCTCAAGAGCGCTGAGTGGAACTGATGCGCGGACAAAATAGCGATCGGTTGCAGCTAGTTCGATAAGTGTTTTTGAGGACTGCGCATAGTCCCCCACATCTGCATCGGTAAAAACAACGACGGCATCGAACGGAGCGCGTATTTTGGTGCGCTTCAGATCGAGCTTGGCGCTTTCTACGGCTAGCTCCGCGCTCTTCACGGCGGCTTCGACCACCTTGAGTTGCGGTTCGCGCAACAGGAGATCTCGGTGACTGTCGGAGGCATCGACCCCCATCAGTTTGAGCTCATGGCGAACCACATCCTGCTGTCCCTCTTCGATGCGAAAGTTGCTTTGCGCTGTGAGCAGATTGGCTTCGGCTTTCTGCAAGGCCAGTTGGTAGTCGGCCGCTTCTATCTCGACAAGCACATCCCCCTTCTTAACCCGCTCGCCTTCAACCAGAAAAGCGTTTACGGCGATGATGCGTCCGTTTACTTCCGGCTGGATGGCTGCGGTCTTGTCCGCGATAACCGTTCCCAAACAGTCAACCTTCAGAGCCTGGCTGGAGACGATCAATGGCCTGGTCTCCACCACAGGAACCATCGAAGACATGCGGCGCGTCCGTTGCGCCTGTGGCTTGCTCTTTACGAAAAGGGTTGCGCCGATAATACCGACCGCAAGCAGTGTAACGCTAATTAGCGTTGAGAGTATTCGGGTAGAAATTTTGTTCACTAGTTGTCCTCCTTGATGAATGACCAGTCGCCCCCGAGGGAGCGGTAGAGTTGAACGCGGTCAACCAGAAGATCTGCCCTGGCTTGAACGTGCATAATTTCGAGCGATTCACGTGAAACGATAGCGGTCAGCGTGTCCAGGTAGGGCAGGACGCCGCGCTGGTAGCGCCTGATGGATTCTGTTTCGCTGTTTCGGGCTGCGGTGTATTGCCGATCCAGCGCCTCGACATAATCAATTTGATGTCGCTCATTGGAAAGCGCATCTTCGGTTTCGCTAATGGCCTCAAGTACGGCTTGGCGATAGGCGGCGATCTTCTCGCGAGAAACAGCCATCGTGCGATCCACCTCGGCTTTGCGCGCTCCCCCGTCGATCAAGGGGCCGAGCAGGCTGGCCGCAAGATTGGAGATCCAGTCATCAAAGAGCTGATCAATCTTTTCTTCACCCGTGGCGATGGAGCCAGTCAAGGATAGCGATGGCAGTCTGGCGGCCCTGGCGGCACCGACATTCCAGTCGGCAGATTCAAGTGCCAACCGTGCTGATTGTACATCGGGGCGGTTTTCAAGCAAGGCAACCGGAAGCCCAACTGCCGGTTTTTTCGGAAGTGCAGGTAAAGGTTCCTGCACTAGCCCCAGGTCTGTGCCAGGAATCCGTCCCGTCAAAATGGCGATTTTGTGTTCAAGGTTTTTGATCTGTGCTCGGATTGGCGGAAGTTTGGCTTCGGCAGCGGCGACCTGTTGGCGTTGCTGCAATACAGCAAGGGATGTGGCTTGCCCCGTGCGGTAACGCAGTCCCATTGCATCAAGCTTGCTGTGACCCGATTTGAGCTGACTTTCATAAAGTGCTAACACGTCACTCTGAGCTAGCCATGTGAAGTAGTTTTGTGCGAGTTCAGCCGCCAAACTCATGGCTGCCGTCTGAAAGTCGAACTGAGAGGCCAACCACGTTGCGTTTGCCGCCTGTTGCGAAGATCGTATACGCCCCCAGAGATCGAGTTCATAGCTGGCATAGAGCCCAACGCTAAAACTATCGACGGAGCTGTTGCCATCCGAGTTGGAATTGTGCTGCGTCGAGGCATCGGCTTTCGCATTGAGCTGAAACGCTTCTGCTGCGCCAGTTTTACGGGCAATAGCCTCAGCCTGTTGCAAACGCGCAAATGCCTGCTCTAGTGTCAGGCTACCTGAGTAGGCCGCTTCCGTCAGGCGGTTCAGTTGATCTGACTCAAATGCTTTCCACCACTCGGTTAGGTGTTCAGCGACGCCGTGATCAACAGAAAATTGCGTCGGTGTGTATGCATCCAGAACGCCTTCGCGTTCAGGTTCCATCGTCATGCAGGAACTCATAAAGAGGGCGGCAACCGTCATGGCCCCCAACGCTGATATCTTTTTTGCTCTCATCTTCATTCGCTCTCGTTATGCCACCACAATACTGACCAGTCAGTCCAAACAACGCTCTAAACCACACGTTTAGTGCAACACTAGTAAAACATTTAGTCGGTCCGCCCAATTCCACCAAGGATAAGATCAACAAGCTGTTCCATCGGAACGTCAGTGTCCATATGTACAAGCCTCATCGACCGCTCCATAATCATTCCCTTGTAGATACACAGAACAGCATTGTAGTCGAGCTGCGAACGCAAAAGGCCAGCATCCTCGACGGCATGGAGCACCTGAGAGAGTATCCGTTCGAGACGTTTGTGATGGTCGCTCATCATGTCATGGGGATCATACCTCTGGGTTTTTGAACGATGCTGCGTGTGCATCATCCTTATAAATTGGCCGTGAAATTGAATATGCTCGCTGATCGTTTCACCAACCCGGATAAGTTTTTCGCGTGGCGGCATCGACGATGCTGCTGCGATTGCCACATCATCAACCTCCTCTTTCAAAAACTCCTGTATCATCTGAAAAAAGAGATCTTCCTTGTCTTCAAAATAACGGTACACGGTGCCTTTGCCGACACTAGCCGTCTCCGCAACGTGGGCCACCGTAACCTCATCAAGTCGTCGATCTTTGAGTATCTTTTCGAGCGCCTTAAGAATTACCTGTCGTTTATCTGATGTTGGCATATTGATGCGTTCTCCTTCTTATCGACGGAAACCACAATAGAACTGACTGGTCAGTCAGTCAATGATAAACCTGCACCAAAGGATATTTAGTCATCTAAACAACCTCATAACAGTTTACTAAGGAATTTGATTATTATGAATCTGCCATTCCGAGTGAAGTTGAGGAATCTCAACTTGGAAAACATGCTGTTGACACTCCAAGCAGAATTGTGCAAAAATATATTTAGTTAGTATTATACGTTGTTGTGCAGCTCAAGCTAAAGCAGGGGGGCGGGATGATGAGACTTCGTTGGGACAAAGTTTGTTGTGTGGGGATCGCATTGATGCTTGTGACGGCATCTGTTCAGGCTGTGGGCCTTGGCTTCTATATCTCCGGCGGCGCGACAACGGCCGACTGGGAAGATGATTACGCGGACGAGTTCGAGGTGGACCATGATCTCTTGGAGTGTGGCATCATATTTCACACGGCCGTTGCAGAGGATCGCCTATTCAACTATCGACTGACGCTTGGGTATCGACAGATCACAATGAGTCAAGATGGGTATGACAACGAGTTTAAGGCAGAAGGCTTCACCATGGGCCACACGTTTGGTTTTGCTTTGGTCAGAGCGCGGGCTGTGCGGCTGTGGCTGGGACCAAAGATTGGACTCACCTATATGGATGATGATGCCGATTGGCAGTACTTCGGTGCCGGAATCGGCCCTGAACTGGGACTAAACATCCACATGGGCCCCGTAGTCACTCTAGCTCTGGCAGCGGGCTACCAGTACTCGTACTTCTCTGTTGTCGAAGTCGAAGACGATAACTATGCTTACTATGACGACGATGACGATAACGGTGAGTATACTGAAGGCATGCCCTACGGTAGTCTCGCACTCATTTTCCGTATGGGTGATAGCTACTAAGCGGTTGAATATTGACGAATCTGACGATCGCCGAGGCAATGGGATTCAACAAGGGGGAGGTCGTGCGCGGGGAGATTCACGATCGGCGTACCATGATTCTTGAGCGCCCCGATGCACCACCATCGCCCCTCGAAAAGAAAACGGCACGCTGAGCGAGCATGTCCTGGTGATTCTTTCCGAGCGTGCCGAATGGGGTGCCGAGGGAGAAGATCAGGGCAAACTGGCTCAGCATATGTTGGCTCATCTGCTGTGCACGGAGCGCCGTACAGTGACGGGGCTACTCAACACATGGGGACGACAACAACAGGATTGAAGCAAGGCATATAGACTCTATCGCCAACATGTAGACAGTGCCGCGGTATTCAGCCCCATTCTCGATGGTGTTCTCGAATTGCTCCCGGAGGACTCGGAATTGGTTAAGGTTCAATAGCTCCCCCCTGCAAATCCCAGAAGCCCTTTTTACAGTTTACGTGGCATCAACAGTGTTGGTGGGATGGCCAGCAGACCGAGGAGTGCGGTGAGTTGATAGGTGATCACCAACCCATAGTGGTCAGCGGAAATTCCCACGAGCAGGGCAATAATGGATCCAACCACGAAACTAATTGTCATATACATTCCATTGGCCAACGAGGGACGGTCAGAATTCAGATCGTGGATCATGGCCATGAAGACGGGGGTGGCGGAAAAAAATACGATGCCCATCAGGACTAGCATTAGCCAGAGAAAGATGCCGGAGGATAATGTAAAGAGAACCATCAGCAATGGTGAAACCGACATGATGCCAATCAGCAGGTTCTTGCGCCCGGCTTTATCCGACCAGGTTCCTGCAAGCAGAGCACCCCCAGCGCCTGCCAGCTCCAACACCGCCAGTGCAACCGCCGCTGTTTTGAAAGTGTAGCCAGCGTCGACCATGTAGGAGGGTAAAAAGAGTCCCAGAGCGGTCTTGGAAAATCCACGAAAAAGCATGATCGGAAAGAGCCTTTTGAAAAATGGGGCAAAATCGTGTAACGAATTCAGAAGGGGTTGTTTATCCGTCACCGTGAAACGCCGAAGGCCATCCTTGTCGATGGTTCGAAGGTTCAAAAAAAGGAGGAGGGATGCCACCAGTCCGAACGGAATCAAGCGCCAGGTACCCTCCAGTCCCCACCATGAAACGGCAGCTGTAATCATCAGCGGTCCCAACGTACGGGCCAACTCTCCACCAAACATGAAGAAACTCATGCCGCGCCCGACTCTGTCGCCAGATACCCGTCGCATTAGAATAGGAGCCGTGACGTGATAAACGGCTGCACTGATTCCACAAACAAACATCAGAATGGCGAGGACGGCAACCGACGAAGCCCTCCCCAGCATCCCCATCGAAAATATGGTAAGGAGTGGGGCGAGGATGATCGCAGAGCGGATGACCATCTTGTCAGCGATGATTCCAATCAGCGGATTGAGCAGTGCAGGAAGGCGTTGCACAACGGAGAGCATTCCGGCCACGGCATACGTGAGGCCAAGCTTCTCGTTCAGCAGCGGAAGGAGCGGGGCAAAGAATGACGAATAGGCATCGTGTAGCAAATGCGTTGCCGCAACGGATGTCACATGGCCAGTCTGGAAAGGTTTGTGTTCAGTCTGCATGTTAGGCGAAAAACACCTCGGGTTCTCGGCGTTCGCTGAAATGATCGTGTAGCTTTCGGGCCGAGGCCTGTGCGATTTCAAGAGAAAATGTACGTGCATTGGCGGGGCAGATCCGAGCGCATGCCATGCACCAGATGCAGTTGTCTGGATCAGCCTCTGCGCCGGTCGCGGTCATATGCATGCCGTGGGTGGGGCAGACGTCAATGCACGCGTTGCATTTTGTGCACTTGGCGGGATCGACACTCGTTACTGACCCCGCGGGCTGCTTGACCACTTTGTAGGGTCTGTTTCCAGGAATTTTGTCTACACCTAGGCTGGCTGTCCTGGGTAGATTGGCAACGCGGGCTCCAAAGGTGTTGGCTTGCTGCAAATCCATCGCATCCGGTCGACCGGCTGAAAGAGGCAGTTCGGGTGTTGAAAAGGAGTGTTCGCCCAAAAATGTTCCCGCTGCGACGGGGCAGAATCCTTGTGTCTTGCAAAGATCGTAGAGTTCGACGAGAGCATCGTCGTAGTGTCTATTCCCATAGACCACAACAAGAACCGCTAGTGCGCCATTTCCCTGGATGGATTGAATTCGCTCCACGCCAAGGGCGGGAAGACGACCGCTATAGACCGGCATGCCGATCAAGACAATATCGGCATTACTGAATGTGGGAGCTTTCTTCGGTGCGGCGCGGGTGAGGTCAACCCCCCCCCTCTTACATCCAATTCCATGTGCAATGGCGGCGAGCGTCGTTTGGGTGGTTCCAGTGGGGGAGAAGCATATTGAATGGAGAGTTTTGCTGTTCATGTGTGACCCTTCTGTTTGTGATTTTTCTCAAACCGGTCTGACTATAGTTGCGAAACCAACGCGGTCAAGACCCATGATATTTTTGAACCCTTCGAGTGGAAATTGATATCACGTATCTTGCCGAATACTCCAGGTCGTCCGAAAAGGGTAGTGAGCACGATTCTGGAAAGCATGAATCTGGTAAGCGCCAAGACGCTGGGGTTGATATTCGACGATAGGTGACGAGACTGAGTCCCGTGTCAGCTAAGAAAGTGTTTGAATCTAAGCATATTATCAAGTAAATGTCATATATTCAGTGTTTGCTGCTCCACACAGCAATTTTAAGAACTTTCAAAAATGGGAGACACATGAAAACAGGAACCCGAATGCACAGAACAGCGGTTTTTATTTCCACCATAGCCCTGCTGCTGGTTGTGAGAGCGCCCTACGTTGTCGGCGCCGGTAAGAAAATGGACAAACCACCCGAAGCCTCTCAGATTAATTTGCTAGCACTCAATATGGCCGCCCGCACAGCGCTTGCGACGGGAGTGGAGTATCTGCTCACGAATATCGAGACCAACTTCATGCACTTCGCAGCGCCTCCCGCTACCACCCGCAAGCTGGTTGGATGGGAAAAGCAGGAAACCTACCAGCTTCACTACCGTAAGGTGGAGGTACCCCGGTTCGAGAACATATACGAGGAATACGAGACATTCGTCGTTGGCTCAACCAAATCTGTGGACAGCCGAACCGTGGGCAAGGTAAAACGGAAACGCTATGTGGGGCGGAAACAGGTGGGCACCCGTGAAAGCCTAGTGCGAGACAAGGATGGGCCGATTGTACGTACACACACGAGAAACGTGGGGCCGATATACGACAACGGCATTGAGCTCTGGCAAGACCACATGCCTGGCGACAATGCGCTTGCCCTACTGGCATTGCTCAAAAGTGGCGTCCCCGAGACTGATGAGCAGGTTCATGAACTGGCTTTGGCTCTCAACAACTATGTGGTCAGCTACGGGATCTCCGACTTGACGTGGAACGTAGCCTGGATAGCTGCGGCATTTTCCAACTTACAGGACGACTGCTACAAAAAATCACGCGACTTAGCCATCAGCCGCATTCTTGACGGCCAGATTGCCACGGGTGTGGAGCGGGGCATGTGGGGCCCCCTCTGCATTAACCTGGGACTTCTCCCCGCACTGGTACAGCACGAGGCCGACATGTCGGCAAATCTCACCGCAATGAAAGCAGATCTGATTCAGAAACAAAGGGAATGCAAGGCTAGCAAAGTTGAAATGTATACCGACAGAGTCGCGAAGCTGAACGATTACATTCTGTCACTCAAAGATCTGTACAAGCCGGTAACCCAACAAGGTCTGCGCTTTGACTCCTTTGCACAACTTTTCACGCTGAAAGAAGTTGAGTGGGACCCCGACAACCGCTATACAGCGGGATTGCCTTACTACTTCTACAACCAGACCCTTGCAGATCTCGAAAGCACATCCCTGGCGCTATATGCAATTGGCGAAGCTGCGGAAAACGGGTGCCTGATTGCGAAAACTCAGGTACCCGATCTGTCCAAAGGACCAGCCATCTCCCTGACCAGAAAACGCAACGCGTCCCGTTCCGCTTCACTTCCGGAGCCACTACAGTCCAGCGCCATACTCGCGCGGTCGGCGGCGGCTATTGCCCAGAGCCAGAAGCCGGATGGCTCATTCGACCAGTGCAACCTCCATCAGCCCTGTCATGCTTTCGAAGTACTTGGCTTGCCTCCACTCAAAGAGGAAGCCATACCGCCTGCACTGACGTCGATCAAGACGGAGGCAACATCTGCCCAAGGGTACGCATGTTTCCTGAACGCAGGCAAAGCGGTCGGGATCTCAAAGCTCTTCCGTAAGTACGGCCGCAATGTCACGGCCGCACGTGAACGGATGCTGGACGATGCAATCGGATATCTCGATCGAACCCACAAAAGTGTTATTCCCGAAGGCCGGATCCTTGCACCCTACGATTTGTACTTCGCGATGCTCGGAATCCACCGTTCCATCGATCCCACAATCGAGGATCGGAGAGATCTATGGTCGCGGTTTGCCTATGAGATCCTCCAAACTCAACATTGGACGGGCGCGTGGGGAACCCCACATGAGGCGGGCGCGTGGGGAGCCCCGCCCCTCAAAGCCTGGACGTTGAAAGATCAACGACTGCACAGCTCCAGTCTGTGGGCATGGAAGCCTTTTGGCGAAAAGGTCACTTGGGAATCAAATCCAGGGAACAAGGGAAAGCCCTTTGATATCAAAAAATACTGGGGAAATGTCTGGTACGGCTTTATGTCATTGCGTTGGACGAACGTAATCCGGAATATCAATGATATCGAGGCGACGAACAGGGAGATTGTCTCAACCTGTCTGGCCATGCTCTTTATTGCCGATGGTGTTCACTCTCCTGTAGCCGGATACATTGACATAACCAACAAAACCCCACCGCCTAAAATTCTCAAAAGCGTATGCTTCTGGCTTAAACAAAAGTATCACATTGCCGCAACGGCGATAAAGCTCACACCAACGAACATCAAAACCGCGATTTCGTCAGTAGGGATCGTATTCACGGTTGGCTGTGACTCCTTGGCAGACGAAGGCATTGCAGACGCTATCAAATACCACCTGAAAGATGGGGTTTTGGTCGTCGGCATACAGTCACGCGACGAAATTAACCAAATAGAGAAAATGGTGAAACCGTGGTTAAATGGAGCTCCCATCAAAGAGCTTCCAACGACCACGGGATTTCTGTCAGAATATCAGGGCAAAATGCCGGTTGTAAGGGGCATGTATGCGCCGGATGGCCACATCGCGGTAATCTTTGTACCAACAGGAAATCTGCCATCCGCGGCCTCGTTCACGCAGGTCATCTGCCTGCTAACGAAGAATAGTCTGGGGCCGGAATTTTTTGATCCTCGCTATCCCTCCCTATACGACGGTTCCGACCCATTCAAAGCAAGGGTGGCAGCTCTCGCCGATCTATATAATGTCGGGGGAAATACAAAGCGAACAGTCCGTGCAGCACCTGTGAACGACAAGAACGCCGAAGCGAGCAAGGACGGTGGAGGTGCCAATAACACCTCACCTGCGAAAGATGCAGTGCCAGACGATGAGACCTGGTAAGCGACTTGTGGCGTGTACGAGTACGAGGTGCAAAGGACGACCGAGCGAAGCGAGGTATGAAGAATAGAACGGGCGGCTTTCAATACGCGGCGCGGCGCGGCGACGCCGGTGCTGCAAACATGCAACCCCATCCTGACCGATACTGACCGGGGCCGAGAAACCACTTCGACACCTACATGGAGGCCCTGCGAACCGTGGCGCATGAAGAGGATATGTTCCTGATCGATCACTTGGCTCAATAGAGGAAGCACACCGTTCCTCCAATGTCATTGTACAATAAGACAATGTTTTACCGTGGAAAGTTTCATCCCAGAAGCGTTTAGGGCTTCACCGTCATTCGGCTGACGTTCGGCATCCAACCTTTGCTACCATCCGGTTTGGTAGTCCAGATGGCAAGGAGACCAACAATCTCATTGGTCTTCTTGTCGTAGTAGGTGCGCAGACATTTAATGCCGCGATTGCCGGCCACTGCCCGAGTGATCTCCGGTTGCTTGCCGTAGGCTTCCCAAGCCAGCCCATCCTTGGACTGGTAATGCCAGATTGACTGCGCCGGCCAAGTGTCAGTCAGCCAGACGTGCCAGTTGTTGTCGGCGATTCGCAAGACATTCACCCAGATGCCGCCCCGGCGCGGCGTGCGGGGGAAGGTCGTGAGGGATTCAAGGATCTCGCCCTCTTTGTCGCGACGGAATTTCCACGGGCCTTCGAGCTTCTTGCTTTCGAGGATCGCCATGGCCTGTCCGAACCCGTTCAGATAGATCCGCCAGCTCTTATCCTTCAGACGGATGATGGTACCGCCGTCACTCCAGATGTGGCGTTTGGTCTTCTTCAGCTGTGCATCGTATTCGGCTTGCGGCTCGCCCTTAAGTTTGCCCAGGTATTTCCAGGTCCCTTTCTTGCCGGTCTCTGATACGACCAGTGCCGGCAGCAAGGGGACGCTTCCCGGTTTGTAGTCCGGGCAAACGCAACAGAGGAGGACATAGCCGACGTCAGCATCGTACATCATATAGGGGCGCGTAAAGCCACGGCCTGGTGCTAGCTTTGTCGGATCTTTCATGTCCGGCACATCCGTAATCACAGTGCCATCGAACATAATCTTCTCATCACCGAGTTTGTCGATGGCCGGGCCACGACGGACAAAGATGGTTCGTTCCACAGCTCCCTTGGGACCCCAGCCATTGGCCCAGAACTCAACGCCACCGCTTGACGGCTGAACCACCGAGACATAAGAGTTGCCCGAGTTCTTTGTCGAATACGGCAGTGGATAGAACGGTCCCGACCAATGTCGCTGCCCTAACTTGGGCGGATTGCCGGGCAAGTGCGGGTCCAACGGGAACTGCTTCAGTTCTGCGGCATCCGCCTTGATCGCATGGGCCGACAACGGCAAGGGCTGCCGAGAAATGGAGCCGCAAGCCAAGCAGGCAAACACGGTGCTGAAAACGAGTCTGACAACAAACCTCATTGTAAAACTCCTTGAATGTATTTGGTTGCGAAGATCCGGCTTTCTATTCCGGCAGGCCTGAGTCTTCGATGTTTCTGATAGCTATTCACTTTTCCATTTGTCTCTCACACTGCCCCAAATAGCCATCAAACACGATTGATACACACAGGCTGCTAGCGTTATATTCATCCGAGAGCCGAAACAATATCAGCGAACGGCTCGATAGAGGTTGGTTGCGTAGTGCATGAAACCAAGTTCGTTGGGGTGGGTGCCGTCTTTAAAGTACATGTCCTGATGAGGGATCATGCGGAAACCATTGACCGTCCCAACTCCTTTGAACTCTCTCGCGGAGTGTCGGATCAGCGCACCAAACTCGTCCAGGTTCAAGCCATCCCCCTTACGCTCTTTCCATATGTTGCGCCAGACCGGACTGATCACATACATAGGAACGCCAGGAAAGATATCCTGCAGTTTGCCGATGTAGGTGAATGCTTTCTGAGTGATCTCCTCCTTGCCTATTCCGCTGCTCCAATCGTTGGTGCCATAGGCAACGGTGATCAGGTGCGGCATGAAGGCATGGGGCGGATCAAGGGAGTTTACGTCAAAAGTATGGCCGCCAATTCCTTGGTTGATCAACTCCGCATCCAGCATAAGCGCCAATTGCATCGCGTAGGTGGACAGCGGGCTGATGGAGCCCATTCCCTGGGTGATGGAGTCACCTAGGCAAAGGAGATGCTTGGGAGCGATTGTCATGGTGTTGAAGCCGCTGTCTTCGGCAATATCCACATTCTTCAGCAAGACAATCATGGAGCAAGGGAAATAGACGATGATGTTGCGGATCTTGCACGGCATATCCGAAAAGTCGAGTAGGCGTTCCCGGAAAGTCCCCTCAAAATGCTCTCTGCGCACAGAATGGATAACCTGACCGTTGACCTCTACGTCAAGGCCAAGGTGATTGCGGGCTCCGCCCAGACACTCAAACTCCAGATCCAGCCACGGGGAGTCGGTGCGCAGCTTCAGAATGATACCTGCTGCACATTGTGAGCGGATCTTCCATCCCTCACTCGCGGCATAGTATTCCAGTTGCCGTTCAGTAAGGCGTTGAGGCATCCAGCCCTCATCCCGCTTCTCGATCTTGAGGACGCCTTTGAAGAATGAATGTGCCTCAGAAGATTCAAGTATGTTCATACCGATCCGTTTCTCGTCAACCGCGCCGGACTCCACGACGCACAAGACGTCCTCGATGTTTTCGAGGGCCGAATGGGGCATCATAGTGTGCCCTCCATTTGAGAACACTAATTCAGTAAAGAAACGCTCCGATTGCAAACGGAAAAATGATGTTTCTCGCGTCCCCAGACTCGTCCCCATCAACTAAACGAAATCACGCACCCCTCCCCGGCCCCTTAAACTTCTCGGGAGACCCCATGTGCCAGCCAAGCCCCATCGGCTCGTCGCTGGGACGGAATGGGACCATGGCCCCGATCTCGTCCAGCCGTGAGAGCAAGTCCGTGGGCAAGCCCCCCTTCTCTGCCGAGGCCACATTGGCCTCTATCTGGGCCACCGAGCGAGCGCCACTGAGCACGGTGTGGACATCCGGGTTCGACAGGACAAAGCGCGTGGCCAGCTCAGGCAGCGGGATGTCGACTTCATCAAGCAGAGCGTAGAGAGCCCGGAATTGCGCCTTCCGCTCCGCACTGAGCCAGTAGGCGCCCGGATGATCCAGTTGCTCGTCGTAGCGCGCCGCAAGAGCGCCCTGTTGCAGCGGCGAGCCAACGATAATACCCATGCCAGCTGCTTTGGCCGAGGGAATCACGTCATTTTCGGCTTCGCGCCAGAGTAAACTATAATTAAAAGCGGTGAGTACCACATCGAACTTCCCGCTGCGGCAGAGGTGCGCAAGCGAGGCGGCCGTGGTGCCGCCTATGCCGGTGTGCTTGATCAGTCCTTCGGCCTTCAGTTCATCTAATACGTCGAGCACTGGGCCCTCGACATTCATCATATCGGTCCACCAGTCGGTCTGCCCCGGCCGATCGGGTTCGTGGATAATGAGCATATCCACACTCGCGCGATTCAGAAGGTCGAGACTGCGACGAAAGCAGTCGCGAATCGCGCTTGCATCCTGAGCCGCGAGAGGATCTTCATTAGATCGTTCCCCCAGCTTCGTGCTCAGAATGAACGGGGCCTCGATAGAGGGCAGAATTTTGCCAAGCACCTGCTCGCTGTCGCCGTACCCCGGGGCGGTGTCGATGTAGTTAATTCCCAAGTGGAGTGCTCGTTCCACGATTCGCTGCGCCTCATCCTGCTCAGCGAACGCAGACATCACAAACAGCCCCCCCAGCGACAGCCGACTCACGTCAAGTCCGGTTCTTCCCAGCGTTACTCTATCCATTGCGTCTCTCCTTATTTCGGGAATACATTATGATTCCATCAGCAAACCAGCTGTTTCGTCATTACCATACTGTTATTGCACATTCAGCTCGTGCGATGCAAGGGATCGGTATTCCGGTTTTTAGCACCGTGTTTCGGTTTAAGACGGCTCTTTCTGAGGACTAAACCATGAGCAATCTCTTCCACAGGGGCATGCCCATAGCGACGGCGGTAGGCACGGGCGAAGTAGTTTGCATCTGGCATGCCAACGGTGCGGGCGATTTCTGAAACGTTAAGTTTACTCCCGAGGAGCAGGCGTTGCGCATGTCCTAGACGAAGAAAGGCAAGGTACTCCATAGGAGGCCGTCCCACGATGCGTCGAAAGATCGTACAAAGATGACTCTTACTAAGCTGTGTGACGTCGCAGAGGTCATCAAAGGTGATCGGCTCCGCATAGTGCAGATCGAGATGATGCTTGGCCACGCGAACCGCTCGCATGGATTTCCCGTACACCGCTTCCGCAGCGGTCACCTGCGGCTGCTGCCCGAGCAAATGCCGAAGGATCGGCCATAGCAGAAGGTCCGCCGTCCGCTCTTCATGTCGCAGGCGTTCGAACATGTCCGTAACGAGGGACAGCACAGGCCGGACGTCCCGCGCTGCGCAAACGATTGGCTGGGTGAAATCCAGTTCCGAAGGCGGCAAGTAAGCCAGGCGATCATCAAACAGGTCTTCCTCATAAGCCTGGAGTGGCATGCGTCGATCATTGCGGTCGGGCAGGAAATCGAAATGGATGCAGTGCCGCATGGTGCGCGATCCACCCACAACGGATTCATGCCAACAGGCAGCGGGTACCAAGAGCACGGCACCCGCACGCACTGGGTAGCGAACATCGTTGGAAGCAAGCGTGAATGCGCCTTTTGAAACATACACGAGCTCGCATTCGTAGAGCCGACGACGGCGCTCAACCAGTCGTGCAGGCCAAGTGCCTTCCCAAAAATAGCGGATGATGGGCTCAAACAAAGTCATAAATTATTAAAATAGCAGGCACGGGCAGGAACCGCAACCGCAACTTGGTGCTAATAAACGCAATCCTTCCACATTGAAAAATGCGTGCAAAAGTGTTAACTTTTATCGAAATACAAACTCGACCTTGCCAGCGCAGGAAAATCTAAATGAGATAGGAATTCGTTAACCATGCCTGATCTGCTTCCCTTTCGCCAAATTCACCTCGACTTTCATACCCACGAGTCTATCGCGGGCATCGGAACTAACTTCGATCCTGATAACTTTGCTGACACGTTAGTCAAGGCTCACGTCAACTCCATCAACCTCTTTGCCCGCGGGCACCACGGTTGGATGTACTACGACTCCAAGGCCTTTCCAGAACGTAAGCACCCCCACCTCACACGCGATCTCCTCAAGGAGCAGATCGAGGCCTGCCACGCCCGCGGCATCAAGGCGCCGGTCTATGTGAGCGTTCAGTGGGATGCCCAGCTCATCGACGAGCATCCGGAATGGTGTGTCCACCACGAGAGGGGCGGCACCAATACCAACTATTACGAGCCCGGCTTCTACACCACCCTTTGCGTCAATACGCCTTACATCGACTTCCTCAAGGCGCACGTAAAAGACATCTTTGACTGCGTCCCCGTAGACGGATTCTGGTTCGACATCGTCATCCCCCGCGACTGCAGCTGCCACTACTGCCGCAAGGAAATGATCGAGACGGGCATCGACCCAAGTAATGCCGACGCCCGCATGACCTTCTCCATCCTGGTCATGGACCGTTTCAAACTGGAGATGAGCGAGTACGTCCGCTCCATCGATCCGAATGTCCTCATCTTCTACAACGCCGGGCACGTTGGGCCAGCCACCCGGACCTCCACCGAGGCCTACACCCACCTGGAACTGGAGAGCCTCCCCTTCGACTGGGGGTACACCCACTTCCCCCTGAGTTCCCGCTATGCCCGCACTCTGGGACTGGAGTTCCTGGGCATGACCGGAAAGTTCCACACTGCCTGGGAGGACTTCCACTCCTTCAAGAATCAGAAAGCGCTGGAGTTCGAATGCTTCTCCATGATCGCCCAAGGCGGCAAATGCTGCATCGGCGATCAACTCCACCCCAACGGCAAGATCTGCGAGCATACCTACGACCTGATTGGCAACGTCTACCGCCAAGTCGCCGAGCGGGAAGCCTGGTGTGAGGGAGTCACACCGTTGACGGAGGTGGCTGTTCTCTCCCCCGAGGAGTTTGCAAAGACCGCCCAACACGAAGCCATCACGAAGGACATTAAGGGGGCGACTCACATGCTGCAAGAACTGCGCATGCAGTTTGATATTGTAGACACCCAGCAAGACCTCTCCACCTACAAACTCCTCATCCTGGTCGAGGCCATCCCCGTAAATGAAAGCCTAGCCAAGAAGATTAGCGACTTCATCGCCAAGGGCGGCAAGGTGATCGCCAACCACCGGGCGGGGCTCACGCCGGAGGGAGATCGCTTCGCCATCGACCTGGGGATCAACTACAAGGGAGAGGACCCCTGGGACGTTCCCTTCGTCAAGCCCGCTGCCGACTTCGGTGCTGACCTGCGCAATACGGAGTACGCATCCTACCAGACCCGTGGCTACGAGAAGAAAGACGAGATCCGAGGCACCTTGATCGACGCGGCCGACGGTGCACACGTCATCGCCGAGATGGTGGCCCCCACCTTCAACCGCACCTGGGATCACTACTGCAGCCACCGCCACGCCCCCACCACGGGTAAGGTCTACGCACCGGCCGTGGTCATGACCGAGAACACGAGCTACATCAGCCAACCCATTTTCTCCCTTTACGGTGACTGTGCCCCGCAATGGGCGCGGCAGCTTCTGAAGGGCGTCCTTGACCGGCTGCTGCCCGAGCCGCTGGTGGTCGTCGAGGGGGTGCCACACTCCCTGGTCGTCTCCGTCATGCACCAGCCAACACACACGGATTCTCATGGCCGTATGCTGGTTCACCTCCTCAACTACATTCCGCGCCGCAACAACGACAAATGTGACATCGTCGAGGACGTCATTCCTTTACATGATGTTCGCATCTCGCTGCGGGCATATCAGCCCGTATCAAGTGTGCGCCTCGTTCCGGAAGATGAGTCACTAGACTTTGTGAAAAAAAACGGACGGATCTCTTTCACTTTACCTCGAATTGGAGGGTATCAGATAGTCGAAGTCTACTGAAAGCTACCATGCCACATCTTAACATACTTCTCATCTGCACCGATGAAACGGTAAAAATGTCTGTGGCGCATCCTGCACCAGTAAGTGGATCTCCATCATGGATAAACTTATGGGATGCGCAAAACTAGGTGCTCAAAGCGAACCGTTGGGCGTCCATTTCGAACTTGATTAGCTCGCCGGTAACGAACGCCCTGAGGTTGTCGATGCAGACTTCGTGCGTATGTGGATGAAAGAAATCATGCAAGCTCCTTCCTGAGGTAATTCAAATCTTCAGTTGCCGTGGCAAGCAATTGTTCAACGTCTTGCACGTTCTCTATGACGCCGTAGCAAAATTCGATGGAAAAGGTTCCGCAAAAACCAGCATCCTTGAGAATCTCGACACGGCGAGGGGCGCACCCTTTTTCGGTTAGCACTGAGTGGACGTGCGTGATGGCCGACCCGAAACATTCGATCCGTTGAACGAGATCAGTCTCGTCGTCACCAACGAACCCATGAACGATGATCTCGACCTGGTCCATGATCGGAGCGAGAACGGTCGGCGCCTTGTTCAGGTCTTCGAGGACGGTGTTGGCGTGACACTCGCAAAGCAATCGACAGCCGTCAGGGAGTTCGTCCCGCCAAGCCATCAGATTGCGGCGATAGACATCCACCTGCGCGGGTTCATTGCCAAAATTGAATTTTACCGCACCGACGTCGAGATGCCGAGCTAGCTCTGCGGACGCGCTGCGTGCATCAGCGGAGTCGTCGTCGAACCCGCAATAGGTATTCAGTATTGGAACGGGAACTGGACCGTTCCGCAGCGCGTCCCATTCGGCGCGATCGGCCAGAAGCAAATGGTTTTCCCAGAGCTCGATCCCGTCGAAACCGGCGTCCACGATGCGTTGAGCCCAGTCGCTAACCTTGAAGGAGGGCTCCCGGCTATTCCACCGGTTCTTTTCCAACAATACCGTTGCCAAATATATAGGGTACGAATCAGTCATTTAGGCTCCTTTAATACTATGAGATATCAGCTCAAACTGTAACCTCATTGCAGTTGATATCAATATTTATCTGCTGGAAATATAACTTCACGGTCTCGAAATGGTTCCGCCATACTCGGCTTATAGGACCGCGACGTGTTTCCTGTAGGGCGGATATCTTGTCCGTCAATAGTCCAGGTTTCACGGGCAGACAAGATGTCTATCCTACGCCAGAGAGGCCTTAACAGTAGAAACTATATCGTGCCCTTTGCCGTAAACTGGATCGAAAATAACCACGCCGTCAACGTTGCCGAGAACTGCTTCGAATCTGCCACGCGTTGACTGGCATAAAAATCTGACCATCGCAAAAGAGTGACAGCTTCACATCAAGACGATACCAACTCGAAATGGGGCGCACCACAACCCGAATTGCACGTAGCGTCCCGTTGCCTTGGCCCGTTCGACCTCGGCAATCAGTCGCTCTACCTCAGGATCGGACCCGGGAGTCACCATCTTCTCAATGAACTCGTCCTGTTTCGTCCAATCATCTAATACGATGCGACTATCGTGCGCACCACCTGAGGCGAAGTCCCATGACAGGCCCATTCGACCGAGGTCAATCGGATTAAGCATAAACACCTTGATGACATCATCCACAATTACCGGCCAAAATTGTCTGATAATCCATGCATATTCACTAGTACTACCAACGCTCGCCATCGCGGGCAAGAATATTCTTGCACAATTCGCAAGTGAGGTGTTTAATGACACGTCGTTGCGGGAATATACATTGAATCAGGAACCGCACACGGTGTGATCCTGCAGACGGAGATGACGATATATGAGTGTGACATTCAAAGACATTGCAGACAAGGCGGGCGTATCGTATTCAACCGTGTCACGTGTGATCAACGATCATCCAGCCGTGTCGCCTGACGCCGCCGAAGCGGTACGGCGCGTAATGAAAGAGCTTAACTACCGCCCGATACCACCCGAGCAGCGTCGAGGGCCGATACGCGGCACACCACGCAAAGATCTCACCGGCACCTTTGCCCTTCTTTTTCCCGACACGGATGAGCGCGCTGTGCGCACACCTCTGAGTGCGGCGCTGACGCATGGAATTGAGGACTACCTTTACGAACAACGCATGAGTCTGATGGTGACGCATTTGCGCGACGACCAGCGCCTGCCGATCTGCCTCGAAAAACGCCAGGTTGACGGCGTCATCATTCACGGTGGCGAGATGGCCCCAACCATGATCAACCGCCTGCGCAGCTTCCCGGCTATATGGCTCTTCCAAGCAGGACGCCGCATCGACTGGGCCGACCAGGTAATGCCAGACAACGATGCCATCGGCGAGATGGCATTTGACTACTTCCGCGAGCGTAATACCAAAGGCGTTATCGCGGTCGACTTTAAAGCGAAGCACGTCTCTTTCCGACGCCGTACGCAAGCCTTTGTACAAGCTGCTGCAGATACAGGAACGCCCTGCAAGGTGATCAACACCTCAGATAATGGTGCCCTACTCCGTGCACTCAAAGCGAAGGCACATCCCGACGCCATTTTCTGCCCAGGCGACATAGGCGAAGCGGTCGCAATCTGCAACACCGTGCGCGAAGCAGGATTCGAACCCATGCGCGATATTGCCATCATTGTCTGTGCAAACGACTCCGCCCACCTGCGCAGCATTCACCCCGAACTCCCGAACATCGACATCCAGCCCGAAGCCCTTGGCCGCACCGCCGCCGAACGCCTCATCTGGCGTCTCGACAACCCAAAGGAGCCCACCCAGCGCCTCCTCATCGCCCCACGATTGAATGTGATCGAGGACTGTGCCAAAACGCAGTAGGCATGAGACCGGAAAGCGCCCTGTTGCTGCCGGAGTTGAAAGCGACGCTGATCGGCAAGTAGGTTCCAGCTTTGAGCAGTCCCACGTGTGCATCATGTGGCGATACGATTCTGTCGAGACTGGATACTCGCCGTACTGAGGAGCGGCCGAAGCAACGAGCCCCATTCCTCCCGTGGCACCTTTAGTAAAGTGGAGCACGAGAAGCCGCGTGGTCCCATGGTAGAACATTATCTGGAATCGCCTAATGCAGCCCGCCATACTTCACCCACCATGATAATGCATTGCAACGATGCACATGGAAGGTCCAGAAGGACGTAAGGAAACACTACCGATTCGGGTAAGCATATGTACAGGCGCATGACCATCTCTTTAGTCGGGCTCATCAAGTCACCGCCCAAGGCAACGCTGGTCACGTTCCGCTAGCACGGATACTGCCGGCCGGGCGAACCCGGAGGGACGACACTCCACGCTGCAGGAATCCCAGGCGACGGGCTATCCCAACGATCTACCGGTGAACTTCGAGTTGGACGGGCTGACACTGAAATACGCGAGCGCCCAGCCGGGAGTCGATCCAGAGTTCGCGTTTGCGACCGAAGAAGTGGCTGAGGTAAACGGAACCGTACATCGCTGGGAAAGTGCGGGCGAACTGACCGTTCTGGGCGGCGTCCAGCCAGGCCCCGAGTGTGTCCTGGAACTACGAGGCACGGCAGGGCAGCACGTGCGTATAGGCGGCGGCGCCAGCCAAGCCGGTCCGCGTCGGTCCGGCTAGCGTGGCAACGACGCCGAACGAGTCGAACTGGTGTTCGGCAGAGACGTGGCAAGTGAAGATCTCGACAGACACGTTGGAGGGGGGCGTAGCCGAAGCCTCTCTGGTGGTGGACTACGTGGGCGACGTGGCGCGAGCCGCCGGCTCGCGATGTGTAGGGATGAAAAGAGACGCAAGCAGGGTGAAATTTTGTCTCGATGCACATCAACCGACACGGTCTTTTCACGTCAGGGCATTTGAGTCAACGCTGGTCTACCAAACCGAAAATACTAGACAGAATGCGCTTCATCTGCTTTCCTATGCTTGATGAATACTACAACAAAACAAAAGGGTCGGCACCCAAAGCGTTCGTCTTTGAGTGGTAAGTCGCTGTATATCAAGGTAATAGGCAAGAAGGATCTGAAGCGGTTCAAGGAATTGGCTGGCAAATTTCACTACATGGGTGAAGGGCATGCTGGCGGCGATACGATGCGAATGGTCGTGGAGTCGGATGGTGAATGGATTGCTCTTTTTCTATGGGGATCGGCGGCCTATCGCCTGAAAGACCGCGACACGTTCATTGGTTGGAGCGAGCCCCAGCGCGCCCTGCGCCAGAAGCTTATGGTGCAAAATCGCCGCTTCGTACTGCTTGTCGATCGCGGGGCTCATCCAAATCTGGCATCGCGTATTCTCGGACAGATGATTCGTGAACTACCCTCGCTCTGGCTTAAGCGGTTCGGATATGAGCCTCTCTTGGCTGAGACTTTCAGTGATATCGAAGCACGCGAAGGAACTTGCTACAAAGCCTCTGGCTGGCTGGCACTGGGAAAAACCAAAGGCTATTCGCGACATCGCGCCGATTTCTATGTGCCCAACGATCGCCCCAAGAAACTATGGATACGAGAGCTGCGCAAGGATGCCTGCGCACTGCTCCGATCGCCCCAGCTTCCCTCTGAATGCATGAAGGGCGCCCAAAGCGATGCGGATGGGGTATTGCCCCTGAAAATGCCACAGATTGAATCACTGCATGAAATGCTCAGCAAAGTAAAGGATCCGCGAGCCGGCAATAGCGTATTTCATATTGGGGCCATGCTTTCGATCGTGGCGATGGCCATACTTAGTGGGCATCGAAACATAGTGCAGATCGTACGGTTTGCCGATCGGATAAAAATGCAACACCGCATAGCGCTCGGGCTGCCTCGATTCGAGAAAGGCTCAAGCTACCGCAAGGTACCATCCTACAGTGCCATCTATAATCTCCTGCGCCAGCTCGATGTCGATGCATTCTCCGAACGCCTTAGCCTTTGGCTTCAGCAACACACCGGCAGCCTGCCAGCCGCCCTCGCGCTTGACGGCAAGTTCATCCGTGACACGGTTGGAATCGTTTGCCTGGCCGACCACGAAACGGGCGTGCCTCGTGCTATGGCTAAGGCCTCGAAGAAAAAAGGAGAAGGGCAAGACTGTGAACTCAAAGCTGCGCAACGGATGATTCGCCGCGAAAAAGATCTGAGCAACACCGTGATCACCGCCGATGCCTTGCACTGTCAGCGCGAAACGGCACGCGACATAGTCTCCCGTGGCGGAGAATTCATCATCCAAGCCAAGGGAAATCAAAAGGCAGTTCGCAAGCAGGCCGCCCTCAAAACCAAAGACCTCTCCCCCTTTTTACCCTGACAGAAAAGGGGCATGGACGGACAGATCGACGAGAGATCATGATGCAGGCTGTCGACCCAACAAACCTGAGCTTCCCTCATGTCGAGACTGTCATCAAAGTGCGTCGCCAATCATCGAAAGCAAAGGACCCGAACAGCTTCGAGACGAGCTACTACGTCTCTTCGATCCCTGCCAAGACCTACACGCCAAAACAGTGGCTCGAACTCATTCGAGGACATTGGGGCGGCATCGAAAGCCGAAACCACTGGAGAAAGGACGCATGTCTATTTGAAGACAAGACGCGAAGCCGCAATCCCACCATCGTAGCAACTCTCGCTATGCTCAGAAATGTGGCGTTGTTCTTCTTCAACGACCAGCAGGTTCACTCCTCTCTTACCGGTTTCGTCGAAGCTGTAGCCGCTGATTCATCCAAGGTATATTCAATGCTAAAGGCCCGTTCATGATCCCATATGAAAAGACCGTGCATCAACCGAGGTAGATATCCGCCAGACAATGGGTTACATATCGGGCTAAAGGGGTAAAGGCGGGGTTGGAGCGGGCGGCGGGAATCGAACCCGCGTGATCAGCTTGGAAGGCTGGAGTTCTACCATTGAACTACGCCCGCTTTTTCAGTCGTCATGAACGAGGTGCGTATAATACAGATTCACTAAATGGAGTCAACCTTTTCATTGCTCAGTCACCTTCAAATTTGGAGAAGCGTCGCATTCCGTGACAAAATCCCCCCATCGTCCGAGACCCAGTCCCGCGATGCACCCAATCATGGATGCATTGTCTCCGCAATGCTTCGGTTCCGCTAGCAGTAACTGTTTGCCGTGTGTTTCGGCGTAAATCCGCAACCGTTCGCGCAGCCGACTGTTGAGAGATACCCCACCGCCGACCGCAAGCGTTTGGATTCCCTCGAGAGCTTTGGCTATCCGCTTCAGCAACGAGTCCACAATGGCTTCCTGATAACTTGCAATAACATCCACGAGCCGCTGGCGATCATTCTCCGGAATGGGGTTCGCTTTGAGGTAATACAACAAAGACGTCTTGAGACCGCTGTAACTGAAACAGAGATCCGAGTCCATGCCGCCGATCAACCCACGCTCTCGCTTTGCACGCCCACGAGGAAATGCAAAAAATGCCGGGTTCCCTTCACGGCCTAGCTTATCCATGATCGGCCCACCGGGGTAACCTAACCCTAGAAGATTCGCGCCCTTGTCGAATGCCTCTCCAGCTGCATCATCAATAGTCTGCCCCAACAACGTGCAATCACCCAAACCATCTACCCGCACCAGACATGTGTGTCCACCTGAGACAACGAGCGAAATGAATGGGAATACATCCGATGGACGGGGCGCTCCCTGCGCAAGGAAGGGAGAGAAGATATGCCCTTGAAGATGATTGACGTAGCAAATTGGCTTTTCAAGGCGCATGGCCAACCCCTTTGCTCCCGCAAGCCCCACTAATAGAGAGCTTGCAAGCCCGGGCCCATAAGTTACCGCAATGGCATCAACATCCCCCCACCCCAACTGGGCATCATGCAGGGCTTCTTCAATTACATCAGGCAAGACCTCGACATGCGAGCGACATGCAATCTCGGGAACAACCCCACCATAGGGCCCATGCAGCGCCACTTGGCTAAAAACAACATTCGAAAGCACCTCATACGGCTTGCGAACCAAGGCAACGGCAGTCTCATCACATGAGGTCTCAATCGCAAGAATATGCACGTCCAGCCACCTCTCCGCTCTCTATTTTCGAATTCCAAGTTTCCAATTTCCAATTTACCCTAACGCTTCGTCTTCTTGAAAATCATGACGGCTTGAAGTAAATCAACAGCACGCTCGAGCTGCCGATCGACGACATCGGAATATTCCACTTTCTCTTCATTCTTGAAAACGTCAGGGTTCTCCAAATGCGCACGGTGAATCTGAACCCGACGCCATTCTTCACGATCCAAGTATACGGGTAAATCGGGATCAATACCAATTTCGTGAATCAGGCGTCCACTCGGGGTGTAGTAGTGCGCGGTTGTAAGCCGAATCGCGGACTTCCCATCCGTACGGCTTGCGATGATGCTTTGCACAGACCCCTTTCCAAACGAGGTCTGTCCAACTAGGATCGCGCGGTGATGATCCTGCAGCGCCCCCGCCACAATTTCCGATGCACTTGCGCTCCCTCCGTTTATCAGAACAACCATCGGGATGTCAGGATAGCAGACCCTGCCGTCTGCTTTGTATTCCACGGTGGCTGTCACGCCTTCACGTCCACGTGTGGAAACCACCAATGCTTTGCGCTTCAGAAACGTCTCGGAAACACGAATGGCTTCCCGCAACAATCCCCCAGGATTGCTGCGCAGATCCAATACCAGCGCCTTCATACCATCGGTCTCTAATTGAGTCAGAGCCGCGTGCAGCAAATCTGTCGTCGGAGCTGCAAACTGTGTGATGCGTACATACGCTATGCCATCGCGAATGATCCTTGCCCCTTTGACAGAGGACACTTCGATTACAGCACGAACAATTTCGACCTCACGAGGCTCGGTGTCATCCTCTCCCAGAATCGAGAGAACAACCGCATCCCCCTCGGGGCCTCGAAGCTGTGTCACCGCCTCCCGCATGGTAATCCCCATGGTGCTTACGCCATCAATCTCTACAATCTTGTCTCCCGATTGCAACCCTGCTCGAAATCCGGGGGTATCCTCAATTGGGGCAATAATCGTAAGTACTCCGTCGCGAAGGCCAATATGGATGCCTATGCCTCCGTACTCGCCCTGCGTGTCGGCCTTCATCTCCTTATATTCATCAGCATCCAAAAAGGCGCTGTGGGGATCCAATGCATGCAACATCCCCTTGAGTGCGCCTTGCATCAGTTCTTCGTAGCTATGCTCTTCTACATAATGCTTTTTGACGATCATAAGCATCTCGGTGAGAAGTTCCATCTGTGAGTAAGCATCCGCAACTGAATCTGTCGCATTCGTCTCAACCGCCAAGGATGAATGCGCACAGGACGCAGAAATCAGGGACAAAATACAAATCCATCGAAACCATGTAGTTTTCATCAAAGTATCCTTACCGACAATCGGTTTCTGTCATAACTGACAGCACGTATTCTTTTCAAAACCTCTTTCGTGCAGGGCGTTAGCAGACTCTCTGCCTTCTCCCCCATTTTCCACACTTACTCCCACTCTTAAACAGCACACTTACTCGACCTGCTTACTCGATTAGCCGTCGATTAAGCCGGCAGTTTACGTGAAACCGAGTAAGAAAAAGTTTAAATATGGAAGCAAGAGTCTTCTCGTTTTCCGTTTTCAGCCTGCCCTCCATAGCGTGCAGCGCGACGGAGGGTCGCCCGTTCTCGTCACCCCGCCCGTTTCCAGTACCTGTGGAAGATCATCCACAGGAACAGCATCAATACCAAATCCAAATACCAGTGACAACGCTGGACAACAAATTCAAAGCGTTCCCAGATCATGCATGGTGCAGCCACGAAGGAAAATCTAGGTTGCACACAGTTCCTCCGGCGGGGGTGCCCTACCACCCGTTTGGGGGCATCAGCTAACAGCATCTATTCCAGTCGTATTCTCTATCTTGCGGCGGGGTCACAGCACATCCGCCTTTCTCCCCGTTTTTATACGTGTTCTGTACTGCTGAATTCTCACGAATCCAGCTACAAGAAAGGAGTTTCGGGTTGACTCGCAGGCTTATGCTAATGGAATATACTGTTCCTCAATGTGATAAATTATTGAATCAACAAAGGAATGCGTAGCAATGGAACGATTGAAAATGGCGGGGCAGGTAGCAGCGGTTTCATCTCGGGATGTGGGAGAGTCTCCAATTGGTTTGGGGTTTGAAAAACTGGATCGTGCCGTATTTGAACCGGAGAAGGCTTACGATAAAGTGGCGGCCCTGGGAGTGAAGTGGATTCGAATTCAGTCCGGCTGGGCGCGTACTGAGCAGGAAAAGGGCGTATACAATTTTGAGTGGCTGGATAGTGTTGTGGACAATCTTCTCCAGCGGGGATTGCAGCCATGGATGTGTCTTTGTTACGGAAACGGACTGTATACGGAAGCGGCGGCAAAGGTGTTTGGCGCTGTGGGTTGTCCTCCCATTTTCAATGACGAGGAGAAACAAGCGTGGCACAACTACGTGGTTGTGATAACCGAGCGCTATCGGGGCCGGGTGACGTGGTACGAGGTGTGGAATGAGCCAGATGGCGACTGGTGTTGGAAGCATGGCCCGAACGGAACAGAGTACGGGGAGTTTGTCAAGGCCACTGCCGCAGCAGTGAAAACGGGCGATCCGGATGCAAAAATTATCGGAGGATCAACATGCCTGCGTGATCTGGTCTGGTTGAACGATGTGCTGCGAAGCGGAGCCGCTGCCGATATGGATGCGCTGACCTATCATGCTTACAGTCCTAACGAATCTGTAGGTTTTAACCGAGTCCATGCTATGCGAGCCCTCTGCCATGCCTATAACCCTGACATGGAAATCATTCAGGGGGAGACTGGCTGCCAGTCGCGCAGTGACGGTAATGGTGCACTTAAAGGCGGTGCTTGGACGCCGATTCGCCAGGCCAAGTATCTAGCGCGCCACACCATGGCCGACCTGTTCGACAATGTTAAGTTTGCCTCCTATTTTTCCTGCATGGACATGATTGAGGCCCTTTGCGGCACAGTGGGGGACAAGGCCAGCTATTTGGATTATGGTTATTTCGGTGTTCTGGGTGCAGACTTTAACGAAGAGGGTTTGGCTACCGGTGAGTACACACCAAAACCGTCTTATCGCGCTTTGCAAGTGATTGCTGCTTTGTTCCGAGATGGCGTGGAATTAGCGGAACTTCCGGTTCAGTTTATGTTTCACACGCATTCGCCGCGCGTGTTGCGGGAAGATGATAGGGAAACGCAATTGCTTTATGGGGGATTTCGGAAGCCCAATGGTGCAACTGCTTTTGTCTATTGGAGGCCAACCGAGTTGTTGACAACCAGCTACGAGTCCACTGTTTCTCTGCAAGCGGCTGCGTTGCCGGGGGAGGTGAGGTTGATTGATTTGGTTGATGGCACTATCTACACCTTGCCGGAGTCTATCGCGGAAGATAATGGTCGTGGTTGCCGGACGTTCAAGAATCTGCCTCTGCGGGATTACCCATTGGCGCTTACCTTTGGTGAGTTTGCGTAGTAAGGGAGAAGCGTTGCCTTTGAAAAAGACATCTGCAAAGAAGCAAGCGGTCGCCGGTAAATGAGAGGTGCAATCGGTAACGCGGGCGCTGAACATTCTGGAAACCGTGGCTGCCAGCGGCGAGCTGGGCGTGACTGAGATTGCAGTAGCCGTTGGCTTGCATGTCGCCACGACGCATAACCTTCTGCGTACGCTGTCGAATCATGGTTATCTAAAAACCGTTCCGGGCGGTATCGTATGGGCGTTTCGGCAGCACTGCTTGCTGGGCAGGGTGATGTAGCCGAAGGGCTCTCGGAGTTTCTAGAGCCCTGGATGAAGCGCCTCAGCCGCGAAACGGGGGAGGCGGCATCTGCCTTCGTCTTAGGCGATGGGCTTGCTCGGATTATTACCTTTCAGCCCGGAACATATGCTCTCACGATTCATTTTCCCAAACGGATTTGGCACGATGTCCTGAGCTTGGCTACGGGGCGGTTGCTTGTTGCCGAACTACCAGAATACGAATGGCCGCAGTTCATTTCGGATGAGAACCGAACGGGAAAAAGCAAATGGACGTCGCTATTGCGTGAGATTCACAGAGTTGGATACTGCATCTGTTGGCATCCTGAACAATTGGCAATGGCTTTCCCTGTGCGTAATCGTTTTGGGCGCATCATGTTCGCCGTCGGCGCTTCGGCTCCCGTCTCCAGAGCAACGCCCGACCAATGTGCCCTGATGTTTACGTCAATTCGCAAGATAGCCTGTGACTTGTCACAAGGGTTCGAGTGCCCGAACAAGTTGTTGAAAACCCTTGCAATAACAGCGCTTCCAGATGGTGAGATCGAATCATTTCAGAATCCCAATATCGGGTGAACGCATTTGTGGAGACATGGGACGTTCCTTGTAACTATTTCTCTATTAGATGGTTAATCGGATATTCACACCCATCCTTACTCTATAAGACCATGCACAGGAAGAGCATCAACACCAAAATCCGGATACCAGTGACAACGCCAATGAACGGTATACGCTCATATTCAATCCACCCGTTAGGAATGCGCTCGAGGGCTTGCATTCCCGAAACCAGAAGACGCACAAAACACCAGTTGGCAGAGTTGAACACCTCTCCTAACACCGCAAAGATAGATCCAGCAGTGATGGAGAGACAGGCCGTAATAAGGATCAGGAATGCAAGCGGGATCGCGAGAAGATCACCAAGAAGGGCTAAGAATGCCGCGTTCTATGAGTAGAAATAATGGGGGGGGGGCATCTTGAAGATACCCCCCCCACCCCGCAGGTACCCACTGTCGTTAATGCTCCTTTACTGGCCAATTGAGCCCACCAAGAGACTAACGATGACACCCCTAAAATCACTGGACAGTCCGATGTTATGGGGGTTAATATGAACTTTAGTGTAACGTCGTGTGCAGGTTTACGACCCGATTTAGCAGGATGAACCGCATAGGGGGGTGTTTTGTGCGGGTTATCCTCCTGATTTGGCAGGATGAACCGCATGAAAAGCGGTAAATGGGCTCAAAAGTGAAGGTTTACGTCAATAATGGGCAGATCACCCGCATAGCAGATCTGCTCAATAACAAGTTAGCGAGGAGAATTAATGAGCAACATACTACCACAGGTCATTAGCGGATTCGCGGGAGCGTTCTTCGCATTTCTATTCATGCGGCTTGCCGACACAGGTAAGAGCATTGTGGATCGGCAGAATCAACACTTCCGCTCCCTCGGTAAACTTGAAATACTTTTCGGGGATGTGGCAAGCGCAATTCAGAGCAATCAGTACGAACTCGAACACTTCCTGCGTGCCTATGCCCACCTGCAGGAATCGAAATGCATGGTCATGACCCCCAACCGCCCCCAGCCGCTTGAGTTTCGTGACGATGCCTTCGCAGGGCTCGGAAATGGCGACCTACTGAACGAAATTATGTCATACCGAGCGCAGGCCAGAAGTATTAGCAGAAACATCACTGCGTTGTGGGGAATGCACGAGAAGTTCCGTGACATTGCGTTCACTCATCCGGATCGCTTACAGGACTACATTGACAACTTTGCCTTCTGCGCAAAATCGGCGCAACGGCTCACAGTTGCCCATGCACAGCTTCTCGATCAGACGATGCGACTCCAAGCCGCTATCCGTATTCTATATCGAAGGGATCGAACGTGGCTCCACCGACTCTGCGCCAGCGGGATCAGGACCCATTACCCGAAACGAATGGACAAGCTACTGACGTGTGAGTTAAAGAAGCTCCAGTCAGAAATTGACAAAAGCCTTTGTCAGTCGAAACAACGAGTTGACGAGATTCTTCGCGAACAAAAGCGTGGAGAGCTACAAACTGACCCGCGCGGACGCGGCACAGTTTGAGCCTCACGCACAGCGTTATCTTCTTAAAAACAACCCTTGCCATACACATCAACCCGATATATTGTGTGTATAGATTGATAAGGAGTAATTGATATGAGTAGAACAAATATAGTGCTTGATGACATGCTTGTCTCAAAATGTCAAAAGGCAACTGGAATTGAAACAAAACGCGGCCTAATTGACCATGCCTTACATGAACTGCTTCGCCATGCGAATCAGAAAAGAATCCTTGAGTTGAAGGGCTGTGTTGATTGGGATGGAGATCTTTCAATTTGGCGGAAAGGACGTCAAGCCTGATGGTTCTAGTAGACACAAGCATTTGGATTGATTTCTTTGCGAATAAACAGACACCCCACGTGTCGGTGCTAGAGTTTCTCCTTGCCGAGGGAGAAGACGTTTGTACTTGCGGTATTGTTCTTACTGAAGTCTTGCAAGGCGTAAGGGACGATCGAATATATAAAAAAATCAAATCATACTTTAACAATCTTATTTATCTTCCAATGAATCAGAGTTCTTTCGTGAAATCGGCGGACATGTATAGAAGTCTACGAAGAAATGGTATCACTATCCGAAAGTCATTGGATTGTATGATTGCTGCTGTTGCCATTATTCACGGTGTACAACTTTTACATAACGACCGTGACTTTGACCCCATAGAGGAGCAATGCGGTTTGAAAGTTGTAAAATTCAGGAAAAGATAGTCGGGATAGGACCTCCCCTCGCGGGGAGGCCCTCCCACACCACCGAATATACGGATCACAATAACGGCGGTTAGGATGGTTAAGTCGGTGGAGAGTCCCGAGGCTACTCCACAAACCGGACGTTTGAACGTTGTATCGCTCTAACCTTCATTGAGCGGGTCAGAAGATCACATGTTCTACTTATCACTACCTTTTAGCGGTCCATTCGGAGCCGCCCTCCTTTCAGGCCTTCAACGGTCCCGCACAAACGGCGGGATCTTTTCCAACTGACTTCTCGTCTACTACGCCATCTGCTGACTGCCATTGGCATTAGCTGACATTGCTGCCAGCCCACTATCTGGTCTCACTACTTATCTGTGTCCTGTACAGCGACAATTACATTTCCCGTCTAGCGACAATTAGACTTCCCGTCTGAACAGGGTTACCGAATGCTCTCCTAATGCAATAGGGAGGGCTGCAAATGGTGACATCAGACAGGAAAGTGAG
>Ga0307929_1000528_pt1 | contig 36464 bp, 34 predicted proteins | sample AceLakmetage1330_FD_203160 | JGI IMG/M metagenome (GOLD analysis project Ga0307929, IMG submission 203160) | Saline water microbial communities from Ace Lake, Antarctica - #1330 | ecosystem: Environmental > Aquatic > Non-marine Saline and Alkaline > Saline | place: Antarctica: Ace Lake...
TCCACCGCTCTCGTCGCCCGCTCTCGTTGTCCGAACGCTCAGCCCTCGAACAATCTGAGCTTGTTCATAGGTCGAACTGGATCCCGTGAACGGTTACCACTTTTCAAACAGCATCCGCGCGGTTTGAAATAGTTGTCCAGCCGGATGTCCGCCAGTCCTATTCGTAGTGCGTTCACAATCGGATGATCTTCACCGTTTTGATGTCATCCAGAATCTGGTAGACAATGCGATGCTGAATATTGATCCGACGAGAGCATGCACCGGAAAGATCGCCCACAAGCCTTTCAAAGGGCGGGGGTGTCTGATACGGGTTCTTGGCGAGAAGTACTAATAGTTTCTCCGCTTGAGGCTTCAGCCCCGAGCGGGATAGTTTCTTTGCATCACGCTTGGCCTGCGTTGTGTAGATAAGCGACCAACTCACCAGTCGAGTTCCTTTGAGCACTTCTCGACGGGGATCTTTAGACCTTTTCGAATTGACTCTCTCATACTGGGGATACCTGTCAGGTAGAGCGTCTCCTGGATGGCTCTCCAGTCGTCTTCGGAAACGAGGACTGCAGAATGCCGCTTGCCGGCAATCTGAATCGGCTCGTGAGAATTGGCCACATCGTCCAGCAGACTGTAGAGCTGCGTGCGGGCCTGCGTAGCTGTCATGCTTGTCATTGGAAACACCTCCTGTTCGTACGTGATACCGTACGTAATCGAGATAGGGTCGTCAATCATCTTTTGGCGAACGTTTTGGTGAGAGAGAATAGGGGAGAGAATAGGGAGAGAATAGGGACAGGTCATCTGAGAAGAAAGCTCAAACTACTTTCGGAATTTTCGGGGGATGGCTCCTTCTACATGTGTAGGGAGGGCAATCGGTGCTCTTACCTGAAGCAAGAGGAGCAGCACATGAGGATACCACGGATCAAAGAGTCTGGTGAGGGATTCTATCACTCCATGTCACGGGTTGTAGACAGGCGTATGGTGTTGGACGACAAGGAGAAAGAAAGATTCCGGCAGCTCATGCGCAACGCAGCGGCGTTCAGTGGCGTGGACGTGTTGACGCACACAATTCTAGATAACCATTTCCATTTACTTCTACATGTTCCAGAACGCCAGCCAGTAGATGATTTCGAATTTTCCCGCCGACTAACCGCCTTGTACGGTCAGAAGTATGCCGGCAGAGTGAGTCGCGAGATCGTCTCGCTTCGTGCAGAGGGACAGAACGAAGCTGCCGATGAACTCAAAGCACCTTATATTAAACGGATGTATGATCTGTCGGCCTACATGAAGAGCGTCAAGCAGCGTTTCACCCAGTCATTCAACACTAGGCATGGGCGTAAAGGCACGCTATGGGAAGAAAGATTCAAAAGCATTCTGGTGGAAGGCAGTCAGGGGACGATCTCTTCACTGCAAGGCGTCTACAGCTCGTGCCCGTTACCGCCTCATCACGTTAGAACCCACCTCTGGCTAACTTTTGACGATCGCAGCACCGCTGCCACCGTCGCGGTGCGCCCGCATACTGCCAAGTAACGCCAATTTCTCCGCTATCCGGCCATCTTCCGACGGAAGTGCGCCACGTTCTTCCGAATCCCCATTCTCCTTCGGGTTTTGTGACAGGATACCAGCCCAATTCCCAGAGCAAGCCCGCCTACATCATAACTGACCTGTCCCTATTCTCCCTTTTGTGATTAGCCCATTACTGCAGTGCGGGATTCTTGCTGTAGGGCGGCATCGGCTAGCACTAGCGCAGCCATGGCTTCTACAATGGGTACGGCCCGTGGCACCACACAGGGGTCGTGGCGTCCTTTGGCTTCCAGTGTTATTGGGGTGCCATGAAAATCAGTGGTTTCTTGTGTCTGCCCAATGGTGGCGGGTGGTTTGAAGGCTATTTTGAATACAATCGGTTCGCCATTACTGATGCCACCCTGTATCCCACCACTGTGATTGATTGTTGTTCCCAGCGCGCCTTCTTTCTGAACAAAGGGATCGTTGTGCTCGGATCCTTTCAGAGCCGTTCCGCCAAACCCGGATCCAATCTCAAACCCCTTGGTTGCGGGAATGGAGAGCATGGCATGTGCCAGCATGGCTTCGAGTTTGTCGAACACAGGTTCTCCCCAACCAGCCGGAATGCCGCGGCATACGCAATAGACGGTTCCGCCGGTTGAGTCAGAAGCATCACGCACCGTTTCGATGCATTTCATCATCAGATCTGCTGTGGGTGCGTCTGGACAGCGTACGGGCGAAACATCGACGGCTTTGCGTGTGATGGTGTTGATGTCAATGGGGCCCGCCTCAACGTCACCCACGGAACTCACCCACGCCACAATTTCAACGCCATACTTCTCGTGCAGAAATTTCTCGGCAATGCTTCCTGCGGCAACGCGGCCAATCGTTTCGCGAGCGCTTGAGCGTCCGCCTCCGCTAGAGGCCTTGATGCCATACTTCATCATGTAGGTATAGTCGGCATGCGAGGGGCGCGGAATGTTGGACATTTCGCCGTAATCCACAGGGCGCTGATCTTTGTTGGCAACAAACATTGAGATGGGGGTGCCGAGCGTATTTCCAAACTCGGTTCCAGATTGAATTGTAACCTGATCGGCTTCATTGCGGGGTGTTGTCAGGTCGCTTTGCCCTGGTCGGCGGCGGTCAAGTTGTGGCTGTACGTCGGACTCGCTCAGCTCCATACCGGGCGGGACGCCGTCAACAATGACGCCAATGCCTTTGCAGTGTGATTCGCCAAAGGTTGTAATCTTAAAGAGAGTTCCAAACGTACTCGACATGATTGGGCATCCTTGTTTGCGCTTTAGTGTGCGGGGCGGGGGCGCCCCACTTCCATCTTGTTCATTCGTGTGGGGCGACCGCCCCACCTGCATTTTGCTTCCCAGACCGGCTTACGAATTATCGTCGTAGCAATGGCCCGCGATGTCAAGTGTTGACGCTTGATGAGCAGGGCAATCTTCAGGCAGTATGTGGCCACAAGTACAGCGAGGGCTGCGCACCCGCTGCAGGGCGTGCGCAGCCCGCCCTGTACATCTTGCAAACCGAGCACAACTCACTGATTCAGCAAGAATTAGATGCGTTCGCCCCGACAATCAGGGTAATCGCCTTGACAAGCTGCGGGGCTGCGGGGCAAATTGACCTTAATGGGAGTTGCATGAGTCAGCCATCAAAAACATTCAAAGTCGTGGCAGGGGTGCATATTGGGTTGGTTGCTGTGCTTTTCTTTCACAGTGGGGTTAAGCAGTTGTTTGAACCGAAGCCGGAGATCATCTCTCCCATTGAGTTTGTGGTCGATGCGACGCCACTCATGTCCGATGTCAGCGAGGTGTTTCCGGGTATCCCGGAGCCTGAACCGGTGGCCACGCCTATCCCTGAACCGATCGCAGCCCCGGTTCCGGAGCCGACACCGGTGGCAAAGCCTGCCCCAAAACCAAAGCCTCGCAAACCGATTGAGATTAGCCGCAGAAAGGTTTCTCGGTCTGGCGATCCCAAGCCCCCCCCTCAAAAGACCTTAAGCGAGGCAGAGATTCGCAAGCTTCTCGCAGAAGGTGCAAAAGCAGGGGATTATACCTCTATCCCGGATGAAGATTCCCGCTGTCTAGCCCTGATTCAACAAACGCTTTATACCGCATGGGTTCAACCGTCGTCAGAGGCTGTTGGCGATGCGGTTGCTGTTTTGCGCGTCTCTTTTGATCCCGATGGCCGTGTCCGAAGCTGCGAGCTTGAGGGACAGTCGGGAAGTGCGGCTTTGGATGCGTCGGTTCTTCAGATTGCCAACAGTATTCAGCGAATTCACGGTTTGACATCCGACTTCATTCGCCACCACGCCTCGGTGACCGTGTCGTTTAAGGTCGAATGATCAAGAAACCTCATATCATAATATTCAATCCTGACCAGTGGCGGGGGGATGTGCTGGGTCACATGGGGAACCCCGCCGCCGTGACTCCGAATCTCGACCGTCTTGTCGAGCAAGATGCCGTTTCATTTTCTTCTGCGTTTTGTCAAAATACCGTTTGCACGCCAAGCCGTTGCAGTTTCATGACCGGTTGGTACCCGCACGTTCGGGGACATAGAACCATGTACCACATGCTGCACCCCGAGCATGGAGAACCGAATCTACTCAAGATTCTGAAAGAGAACGGGTACTTTGTCTGGTGGGGGGGCAAAAACGATCTGACGCCCGGACAGGATAACGTGGATCAGTACTGTGACGTTCGTTTTCATCCTACAACAGATGACTATCAACGCTGGAATTATTCTCCTCGCGAAGGCAACCACGGTGGTGACTTAGCGTGGCGTGGCCAGAGGGATGACGACACCTTCTTTAGCTTTTTCAAGGGCAGGCTGGATAAGAAAAATGACAAACTGTATTGTGACGATGATTGGGCCATGGTTCTCGGTGCTTTGGACTTCATTCACAGCTACGACGGTGACAAACCGCTCTGCGTCTATCTTCCCTTGCAATACCCCCATCCACCCTACTGCGTAGAGGAGCCGTGGTATAGCATGACTGACCGCGATGCGCTTCCTCGGCGAGCGCAACATCCCGAGGGATGGGAGGGCAAATCCTCTATCCTCAAGGGAATCTGCGAGAATCAAGGACTGGATGCCTGGACAGAAGATCGTTGGAATGAGCTTCGGGCTACCTACTATGGGATGTGTGCACGTTTGGACTATCAGTTTGGGCTGCTTACTAATGCCCTGAAAGAGTCGGATATGTATGATGATTCGGCCGTATTCCTCTTTTCCGATCATGGCGACTACACCGGTGACTACGGTATTGTTGAGAAAACGCAGAACACGATGGAGGACTGCCTGGCGCGGGTGCCATTCATTATCAAGCCACCCAAACGGGTGCCCGTCAGGCCGCGTGTCAGCGATGCTCTTGTGGAATTGGTAGATTTTTCAGCAACGGTATATGATCTGACAGGCATTGACCCCGGTTACGATTATTTCGGAAAAAGCCTGCTGCCTGTCCTGTCAGGTGAAAAAGATGAGCATCGCGATGCGGCTTTCTGTGAAGGAGGCCGTTTGTACGGCGAGCGTCAGGCGATGGAATTGGAGAGTGTTTCCGCTAAAGACGGGGCAGAATCGATCGGACTCTACACCCCCCGCATTAGTCTTCAGATTACAGATGAAGCCCCCTATCATACCAAGGCCGCCATGTGCAGGACGAAGACGCACAAATATGTACAACGGCTTTACGAGCAGGATGAACTCTATGATCTAGTCTCCGACCCACTCGAAGAGACAAACGTAATAGTCGACCCAGCATATGAGGGCGTGTTGGTCGGGCTCAAGGAGCGCATGTTGCGCTGGTACATGGAAACGTGTGATGTGGTCCCCCGGAAAACAGACAAGCGTTATTAAACGGAAACGTTAAAAATCAATGCTGGCGCCACCTGAAGGCGCGTCTGTTTCAAGGTCATTTCCTCTTTGTAATTCGCATCCCATCTCCCCAATATAGGCTGAGCCATTGTCATTTACGGTCGATTTTTCAGTTTCCTGTTGTGTCTGACGTCATCACCCGTATATGTTTTACAAATGAAACGGTTTCCTATTCTCTGTGCTTCGATTTTAGCCTTGTTGCTTGCTGGCGGACGCGGTGCGTCTGGCTCTGATATTGTCATCGTTGGTGAAGGGGGCAGTGGAAAGGTCACCATCTCGTTGAAAGGAATGTGTCCGGGGGGAGGCGCCGCCGAGCGACTCTTTTATGATGTTCTTGAACGCGACCTGACACGCTCTGGTTGGTTCAATGTCGTGGATCGTACGGCTGCGACCGTATTGGTGGAGGGCTCGTGCACGCAATCCGGTGGGCGGCTTTCCGCAGTGTGCGATGTTAAAAATGGCGCTACGGGAGGCCGTTATCTGTCCCGCGTTTTCACTGAAACGCCAACCGCATCCAGACAGTTAGCACATATGGTGGCAGACGCTATTGTCGAGGCGGTCAAGAAGGTGCCGGGCATTGCCTCTTCAAAAATTGTATTGGTGGGCTCGAAATCTGGAAAAAAGGATCTCTTTGTGTGCGGGGCTGATGGAGCCGACATGGTTCAGTTGACGCGTGATGGGACCCCATGCCTTTCTCCCACATGGAGTCCAAGGGCAGACAACCTATTTTATACATCGTTTCATCGAGGGTTTCCGGATGTTTACCAAGTACAGCTTGCCACGGGTCAGCGGTCGCGGGTTGCCTCGTATCCTGGGATCAATGCTGGAGCAGACGCCTCGCCTGACGGGAAATTGCTGGCGTTGGCGCTTTCTAAGGATGGAAATCCGGAGTTATATGTACTTCAGCTTCGCTCAAAAAAGTTGACGCGTTTGACAAAAACGAAGTTTGCGGCAGAGGCAAGCCCCTCGTGGTCACCCGATGGACGGCAGATTGCTTTTGTGTCCGATTCGACCGGATCGCCACAGGTTTATGTGATTAGCAGTGGTGGTGGAAAGGCGCAGCGGATTACATTCCGTGGAAACGAAAATGTTTCACCAGACTGGGGCCCGGATGGTCGCATTGCCTATAGCAGTCGGCGGCAAGGGCGCTATCAGATTTGCGTATATGATCCCAACACGCGGGGCGATACGTCTGTGACAGAGGAGCCCGTTGACCATGAAAGTCCCTCATGGGCTCCTGATGGTCGGCATATCGTTTATACGCGTACTCAGGGATACCGATCGGATGTGTATGTCCTTGACACCTCTGGAGATGCTGAAGTACGTTTAACCCAGTTTCAAGGGGATTGGTATTCACCTTCCTGGGCTCCAAGATAGAATCAATTAGGGCGAAAACGCGAAATTTTTCGAATCCTTTTCTAATGCTTTCAACAATTCCCTAAAGGAGATGTTCATGAAAAAAACAATTGTAAGTGCAGTATTCGGTGTGGTGGTTTGTTGTCTATTGATCGGGTCCTCTGGTTGCACCTCTGTTGATGAAGAGCTTCTTGGTGCTGATGGCGACGTTTTGATTCCTTTGGGAGTGGATGGAGGAGGGGAGTTTCCGCTAGGGCCTCGCGCCGACGGTTTGCCTGGTGAGCCCGTTGCAGATGTGGCCTTTGATAGTGTAGCCTTTCTTTATGATAGTTTTCAAATTGCTGATTCTGAACGCGGAAAGATTGAGGCGATTGCTGACTATATGAATCGAAATCACGATGTAACGGTCTATATTGATGGACATTGTGATGAGCGTGGAAGCCGCGAGTACAACCTCTCTTTGAGCGAGCATCGCGCACTTGCTATCCGTGCCTATCTGATATCATTAGGGGTTGCTGGGAATCGCGTGCTTACCCGCAGCTTTGGCGAAGAACAACCCCTTGATCTCGGGCATCGTGAAAGTGCTTGGCGTCAGAATCGCCGCGGAGAGTTTGAACTCTACCGATAACGGAGGTGTCTCATCTCTGTGGGCATTAATCGATGACATCGGCTATGAGTGTATCTCTCTTGCTAGCGTTCCTTGCAGGCTCACCGGGGGCCTTGGAACTTCTCGTTATTTTTCTGGCTGTCCTTGTGATGTTCGGCCCTCGTCGTCTCCCTGAGATTGCCAAGACAATAGGTAAGGTTCTGAGCGAACTTCGTCGCGCCTCTGAGGAATTCAAAGATCAAATCCTGTCTATAGATATGCCTGTGAATGACTCTGAGGCCGTGCAGACGTTGGATGCAGAAACCGAAACGCTTGACTCGGATGTTGAGAAGCAAGGCTCCGACCATGACGCTGCGATCTACGATGATTGTGATCAGGATGCGTCGATTCCATTCGCGGATGAAAAGAATGAGGGTGGCGATGACCTTGAGCGGTGAGCAACACGATGGACATGCCAAACCGTTTGTGGAACATTTGGATGATCTCCGAAAAACGGCGTTATGGGTTGCGGGTTTTATTGCGCTTGGCATGCTGATTGCAATTCCGTTGGCCCCAACGATTCTTTACTGGATTAAGGTTCCCTATTTTCGGGCAGGGCTTGATGAGGTTGTGGCGCTACAAGTGACTCAAGTGGGCGGTGGCGTTGCCATTGCCATGCGGGTTGTCCTCTGGTCGGGCCTTTTGATGAGTCTACCTTTTGTGGTTCTGACGATTGCGCGGTTTGTCTTCCCGGGGCTGACGCAGCGAGAAAAGCGCGCGACTCTGCATGGGGCGGGGTTCTCTGTGGGGCTCTTTGCCACCGGAGTGTGGATGGGGTATCAATGGACTGTGCCCATCGCACTTCAGATGATGTCCCGCATTGAAATATGGATGGGAACCCCGGCAGTGTTTTGGGAGACGCAAGGGTACGTGATCTTTGTGCTAAAGCTATTGATCGCGTTTGGTCTCGCTTTTCAACTTCCGGTGGTGCTTCTGGTCTTGGCTAACATGGGGCTGGTTTCTTTCAAACAACTTTCAGATAAACGCCGTCATGTAATTGTGGGTTTGCTGGTGTTGGCAATGTTTATGACTCCCTCTGATCCCTTCACCATGATTCTCATGGCGGCACCGCTCACTATACTCTATGAGGTGTGCATCTGGCTGATTTGGGCAAAAGAGCGTAAGCAACGTGGTGGCGTGGAGCGTGGGGAGTAGAGGGTGGACGGTGGGGCGTACCCTATGGATGGTTACTTGCGACTGCGATATTTGTTGTAGTGCGTCATTGCATGACGTATTCCCGCCCGCCGTCAGGCGGGCCGGGCTGAAGGCCCGGAAACTTGCGGCCCGGAGGCGGGCCACCTCCATTATTTCTAAATTGGCCTGTTTTGCAATAATGGAGCTGGGGCGCCCTCGCCCCGGAAGTCCAGACGCAATCTGGGGCTATACCTTGGAGTTGGGAATCTCGATCAGGAACCGTCGGGAAGGTGTGCCTACTTTTTATGAATCAAGTTTCACCCTTGTATGACTTGTGCACCGAAGCTTGAAGAGCAAAGGAGAATCCGGCGGAGTCGCGCCGCGGGGGGGGGGGTAGCTGCCCTCCGCCCTACACGGCGATTCTTCGTCGCTGTACTCTAATCGTAATCGTTGTCCGCCTTGGGTAGGCGTGCTAGACTTTCCCATGAATATTTTTTGTCGAGTTGCCATATTGATCTGTGCCCTTTTGATGTCCAGCAGGGGCTTGGCGGTTGAGAAGCTGGAGTGGCATGTGCTTCGAAACTGCCAGATCATTCCAAACGCCTCAAACGACGGGGACAGTTTCCACGTTCGGCATGGCGAAGACCACATCTTCTTCAGAATCTGTTTTGTTGATGCCCCTGAAACAAGTCGAGCCTTTCCACATCGGAATAAGGAACAGGCGTTGTGGTGGGGCATATCTGAAGACGATGTACTGCGGTATGGGAAAGCTGCAAAAGTGTTTTCCATGGCGGCCCTGAAGGATGGGTTTACGATCTACACGCAGTACAAAGATGCCCGTGGAAACAGTTCCATGAAACGCAATTTTGCTATGGTAGAGGTGAAAGGGGAGTTCCTTTGCGAGGCGTTGGTGCGGGAGGGGCTTGGTCGTGCGTATGGATATCTTCCTGACCTTCCTGATGGAACGTCGCGGTGGGACTATCGTAAGAAACTGCAGAAGCTTGAAAAAAAAGCAAAAAAAGGGGGCAAAGGATCCTGGGCCGCCGAAACCCAACATGTTGAGGATGTTCCTGTTCTCGCAGAGAAGGAGGAGGGGCGGGCGATAAAATTGACTCACCCGGTTGCTTTTTATGCCGACAACCCATCGGCCCATTTTCTGGGAACGTTAAAACAGGGATTAACGGTGTTGGTGTTGGATCCGGGAGATGGCGAGATGGTAAGGGTTCGTGCACCCTTTCATGGCCACGCTGTGGTGGGGCAATGTCGGAAACGAAATTTAGAATAAGAAAGAGCGGGACGAGGGCGTCCCACCTCCAGAGTGGTAATTTGAAGGTGGAGTTCCTTCACCCCACAGGTGATTTGCATAATACGCAGAGGAGAAAGGGTTATGTTTCCTGACATTCATGTGCGACTGCCCGGCTGGGTAAGTGTTTTTTGTGAAGAATGGAAAAGCCCCTTTGCGACCCCTGAGGATCGTGCACGCTTTGTCATTGCACTTGCTTCTGCAAATGTGGATCACGGCACAGGCGGTCCGTTTGCCGCGGCTGTTTTTGATTGTGATCGAAAAACCTTGGTGTCTCCAGGGGTGAATCTTGTGGTCTCGGCAAGTTGTTCATCCGCGCATGCTGAGATTGTGGCCATCACGATTGCACAGCAGATCATGGGCACGCATGATCTCGGAGCGGAGGGGCTTTCCCCGCTTGAGCTCGTCAGTAGCACAGAACCTTGTGCGATGTGTATGGGTGCTGTTCCATGGTCTGGTGTGTCTCGCCTGGTGTGTGCAGCACGCGGAGAAGATGCTGTTGCCATTGGTTTTGACGAGGGAGCCAAGCCTCCACTGTGGCAGGATGCTTTGAAAGAACGGGGCATTACGGTTGTGCGGGATGTGTGCCGAGATGAAGCCGCGGCTGTGCTGCAGGGGTATGCGGCGCGTGGTGGCGTGATCTACAACGGCCGAAGCACCAGTTCTTGATCGGTTAGGTGGGTTTGAAGTCGCGTGGCGTTTCGGCCCTCGAAGGTTGCTGAAACCGCGCCGACATCGGCTGTTCTCAAGACGACACATTCTGGGGCAGCGTTTGTAAATGCAGCGATGTTGAGCACGCTATTCTCATTTTCTCCAGAGATGATGAGCACCTGCGGTGTTGTGCTCTGAGCAATATGCTTGAGCAACCAAGGGGCGTCTTTGCGCGTGTTTAGGTCTGGTAGGACAACCACATCGTAATGGCGCTCACTGCCGAGGATTTGTTTCACTGCGGCTGATGTGGTGTCGGTAATGATGAGCCACTGCAGGTCGTGAAAAGTCGCATCAAGAAGGGGTGTCTGCGCGCTGGAGGCAAAGCGTTTAGCAGTTCCGGTGTAGCGAGGCAATGCCTTTAACACACCATTCTTCCAGGTGGCGATAATCCCAGTTTGGATCGTTTCGTATGGTATGCCCTTGTCGACAAGTGCTTCGTGTAGCGTGGAGAAAGCCGTTTCATACTGCAAAGCCCATCGCGCGCCCGCTTCTGCCTGGCTGCTGAGGTAGGTGTCGCCAATGGCATCGAGAAAGCTTTGGTTAGGTTCGGAAAGCGCAGGTAGCAGGCATTGCTCAACGCGCATTTTACGAAGCAAGGAGGCGCACCCCTCTATTCCCGCCTTTGGATCCGCACTACAAAGGATAATCGTTTTTATACGGGATGCCCCCTGAGTGCGCAGGGAATCAAAGAGCAATCGTTCTCCTGCAATTTTATTTCCTGCATTGACAACAACAGCGCTGCCGTTGGACGTGGTTATGGTCAGGATGGGATTGCGCCCTGCGGCTAAACATTGAATGCCTGTACACGTGGGAATCCCCGGCAGAAGATTCCAAAGGGGAACGGCTGTTAGAAGCAGAGGAAGCATCCAGAGCAAGTGGCGTCTTCTTTTGCCAATTCCACCAGAAGGATAGTTTCGGTATACGATGGCAAGCAGAGGGATGCGGTAGAGATCAAGTAACATGATAAGAGCAACGGCACCGTAATATAGAGCAATCCATGTGGGGGTAGGGCGGGGCGTTGCGGGAAATGGGAACGTGGTTGCCCCTGCATGCGCGAGCCGGAAAAATCCTTCGCCAATGATGGTAGATGCCGCGCCAAAGGGGAGCGCAATGACGTGCCCCACTGCTGGCACCAATCCCAGAAGCCCTGTGAGCATACCCAGCTGAACTAAGAGACCAATGGCAGGAATCGCCAGTAGATTTACAAGTACACCCGCAACGGGGAACTGCCCAAAGAACCATGCTGACATGGGAACCATCATTCCGATTTGAATGGCAAGCTGTGCGCCAAAGAACATGCGCAGTGCTGCGGGAATGCGCTCCAACCCAACGCCCCAGAATCGTGGCCAGCGGTGATTCATAAAGCTTCCCAGTCGCGTGAGGAGCCAAAGCAATCCCAGAAGCCCAATGCAATTATAAGGATCAATAAGCAGGTGGAATTTCACTGATGCAATCGTCATCACCACCGTAAACCAACCCAGAAAGAACAACAGCGAGAAGCCGCGGAATGTACACAGCCATCTGTCCATGGGGGGGGCGAGCAACACGAGGGAAAGCACAGCCCCGTAGGAGAGCAGAAAGCTGGGAGCGAAGAGAACCATGGGTGTGCGCAGGAGAATCAGGAATGACGATAACGCCAAGCCAATTGCGGTTGCCTGCCGTAATCCGCACTTGAAATACGCCAGTGTTATTAACACCACGGAATTCATAATGACGGCTCGGATGCTCGAAGGTCGAGCTCCTGTCAGAAGTGCAAAGAGGATGAGAAACAGAATGAGAGCGGGCACGAAGACGCGAACCCGAACACCTGCCATTCGAAATAGTGAATAAAGCAATATCGTCACGACGCTAACATGGAGGCCAGACACTGCGAGGACATGACCAACCCCTGCATGTCGGAACGTCTTTGCAATATCAAGACCATGGTATTTGACGTTCTCCACTGCCCGTCGCGTCCCCAGGGTTGCTGCTGCGACGAGTCGGCTGGCTGGATTGCGGATGGTTTGTTTATAGGTCTTTAAAAAATCGGTTTTGGCGAGGAGAGCTGCTTCCATGAAGATGTTACCCCGCGAGCGTTCTAATATTTCAGTGTGACTCACGTGACATCGGAGTCGTGTCGCGAGGTTGTCGCGTGTCAAGAATGCTTGATAGTCAAATTCCCCTGGATTTTTCGCTTCCGATATGGGCTTATAACGTGACGTCAATTCAATGCGGTATCCATAGCTTTTCGGGGATGCGAGTTCGTTAAGCGTTTCCCATGTTGCAGGGGAATTTGATTTTCGTGCATAGATGCGTACAAGAACGTTGTTGGGGGTTACTTTGCGCCATGTCGCATCACCCTCCTGGCGGGTTAGAATGCTATCGACGCGAAGGTGGACATCAAGTTGCCCCGGTTTGCGAAGTTCGGGGGCGCGACATATGGTGCCGCGGATGTTTACCTCGGCTCCATCTGAGAGTTGCGTAAGCGCATAGTGTAGACTTCCGGCGCTCGGAGGCTGTAGGTGACTGGAGGCTCGCCAGAATCCCAAAGGAAGGGAGCAGATGAACGCAATGATGAGAACCCATGACCTTGGCCACTCTCTCCAGCGTTGCTCTTCCACGACTTCATAAAGTAACGCCGCCGCTGCGCAGAGTCCAATGGCTAGCAGAAGAAAAGGAGATAGCGTCCAGTGGGTTATGCATGCAAGACAGATGCCCGCGATGAGTCCCAGTGATAAACCGATGGTTCGTATGGCCATCATCGTGTTTTCTCCCTCTCGGATGATGTGCTTGCATCGACTCCAATTTGAGGGAAGAAGTCCTGATTGGATTCCAGCACGCTTTCCCTCCGAAATGAGGGGAATGCGAGCGCGAGTAAGGTTCCCAGAGTAAGGGCTAGCAATAAAACAACAATTGCATTCTGCTGTCCCCGTGCCCATTTTTGCTGCGATGCAACAGAGATATCTTCAACGGATTGCACGCTATGGCCGCTGGCCGAGAGGCGCGTTGCAAGATAGCGCGAGAACTTGTGAAAGTTAGCGGGTCGCACGCGCCCGATAAGGCGTGTTGGATAGTGTGGATTTGCATCCGGCCGGCAGACCGCTGCCCCGGAATGCCCTCCGTCGGCTGCGGTTCCCAATGCGGGCATCAGGGCTCCTAGATTGAGGGCGGTGTCGTCATGGTTAAGGCGGCGTGCAACCATGAGGGATGCCCCAAAACAATAAAAGATATAATCTGCTTCAGGAAACCGTCTGGCAAAGAACTCAACAGCCTTTCCGGTTGGTAGACGTGGTTTTCCCGGCGGAGCATGGGTGGCAAGTGCGATGATAATCTGTGTTCCGGATGTTTTCAGCGTGATCCGGTTTGTGTTCTCGATCAACGTTTCCGCAGTTTCCTGAAGGTCGTTGTGCCACTGTTCCGGGAGTGACGCCCACCCGCGTCTTTCAAGCATGTCTTGGGTAGTATCGCTGGCCATACTCTGGACAAGAAGCTGCGCTAATTCTGTTTTGCAAATTCCCCCTTTGATGAGATTGGTTAGCAGAATTCCCAACGGGGTCCGGTTGGTTACAAAATCCTCACCATGGGCGGCCTCCCGCAGGCGTCGAGCGCCGTCGCAGTCCCAGGGCTTTCCGGAAACGGTGTTGGCATAAACCATATCGGCGGCACATTTTGATTCTCCCGGTTCCAACTCGGTGCCTTGCAGGGGGCCGGAGAGCTCAAGAAACCCGAGTGTGCCGTCTTTAACCAGTGCCTTCAGCTGTGTCTCTCGGTCTGCAAGATAGGGGTGATGATCTTCGTAGCGTGCTGTGTGGACGTCGTGCGCAAAGAGGTATTGGAGGTCTTTCTCCAGATCCGGAAAGGCGCCGACGGGAAGGTCCGCTGCATACAGTTCTGCAGGCGCATATTGTTTCAGGTGCGTTAGAGGTTCGTGATAATTAATGAAGACGAAGGCATAGTCACGGCCATATTTCAGGCTCTTACCCTCCTCTTGAGCCTTGCGGGTAAACCAGTAGGCATAGAGAGCTGCGCTTGCTACGGTGTCGAGATCTCCTCCTGTTTCGTGCATTTCGCGGAGCAGTTCCAGTAGCGGTAGTAGGCTTTCGTTGAGGTGCGCTTCTGCCGAGCCGGTTTCGATGCTTTGGCGGGCTTCATCTTCTGTTTGTTGAGAGATACAATCCTTATCCCAGGTTTCCTGAAGTTCATGAATGACGCTCATGATCGGTTTCAGAGACGCGGCGGCGGTTCTTTGAAGTTGGGCGGCGCGTTTAAGGCGTGTGGCTGGTGATATTGGAATGCCGAAATTGGCGAAATCTTGCCTCAAGCGGGATTCCGAAAAACGCGTATAGGCATTTGTTGTGCTTGAGGGTGTTTCTTGCGGTGCTGTGTTGCAAGCCAGAAAGCGGCTCAGCGTGAGTTGCTGGAGTGCCAGAATGTGGGGATTTGGATCTTGGACATTGAGAAGATGGCGAATCATGGTTGCGCTACGGCGGGGGACAAAGAAAGCCCCGTCTTCCCAGTAACAATCAAAGTCTAGCAGATCTCCAATTTGCCTGATAGCATCTGCGTAGGTTCCACCCCATCCATGAATGACGATAAGTTTTAGGCGTTGCTTTGTTTGCATTAAGATCACCCCGATACGAGGAGCGTCACACACGTTGTAGAATGAGTCAAGAGAGGTGTCTTGCTTGAGCTTTCTGCGATGTGAGGCTCTGGGCCGCGAAATTGTCGCACGGATCCATCCTTCGCCAAGGCTTTCTCCTTCGCCGAAACTATTTCGTCACCTTTGCCGAGACCTCTAGCGATCTGCCGGGGGCCCTGCGCAAGTGACACTCTACACTCAACTCCCTACCGTCTACAGTCTACTCTCCACACTTCAAGTAGGTATTTTTTCTTGCCCTTGTGCCTGTAACTATTTGGATGTATGATTCCACCATTGGTTTGGCAATGAGTTTTCAAGACTTGCTGAATGCACAGCAGTCAATAATACACCCAGATAGATATTGTTGGAGTCGCCGTTTGAGTGATCTATACCGAATACTGCTCGTTGAGGATTGTGAGTCCGACGCGATTCTTTTGAAGCATGCGCTTGATGAAGCTGCCATGGTTTCTGTTGTGACACGCGTGGAGGATCGGAAAGCGTATGTCGATGCGCTTGAGCGCGAATCATGGGACATCGTGATTGCAGATTGTATATTGCCTACCTTTAGTGTGGATGAAGCGCTGCAGATTTTAAACGAAAGTCGATTTGATATTCCGCTTATTGTTCTTTCTGGCAAGTTGGATGAGGCCTCCGCGATAGCCATCTTGCGTGCTGGGGCTGATCATTTTATAGCCAAAGACGATATGGAACGTTTGTCTATTGCTGTCGAGCGAGCGATTGCTTCGATGCGTCGACGGCGGGAAGTGGCTGCTGAGCTAAAAAAGCATCGGGAGCACCTAGAAGAGCTTGTTGCCGAGCGGACGGTGGAGCTTGAGGCTGCCAACGCTCAGTTGCAAGTGGAAGTTGGAGAGCGTTCCCGCATTGCGTCTAGCCTGAGGCAGAAAGAAACCCAGTATCATGATCTTGTCGAATATTCGCTTGATGGCATTTGTATCATACAGGACCAGAAATTCCAGTTTGTGAATAGTCAGTTGGCCGAGATGCTTTCATCTGATGTTGAAGATGTTGTAGGCAATAATTTCGCGAACCACATGGATCCAGAGTTTGTGGAATCGAGCATGGCGGTTTATCGAGGCATTATGAGCGGCGAAACGGATCGCAAGCGTTTTGAGGCGGCTTTGGCGACGCGACGTGGCCGTCGCTTGGAGGTAGGCATAAGTGCAAGTGCTATTGACTATCATGGCTCCCGAGCTGTGATGGTTATGGTTCGCGATATTGCCGAACAGAAGCGAGCCCGCCGCATTGCATTGGAAAACGAGCGGCTCGAAGCGGTTGGGATCGTTGCACAAGGAGTTGGCAACAACTTCACCAACATCATGAGCGTCATTAGCAGCTACGCGGCATCCATTGCCGACAGTTTTCTTCCCAATACGCGCCCCTATAATGCTGCCCGAAAGATTTTGGATGCGTCACGCCATGCCAGTGATCTCACCCAGCGACTGTTGAGTGTTGTGCGTGTCAACGAGTCCCACGAGCAGGTGAAAGTGGAGTCGGTTTCATTGTTGGCCGTTATTGAAAAAGCGTGTGATTTGGTAGGTCAGAGTTTGCGGACTCGAGGTGTGGATGTGGTAATCAAGAAGTCAAGCCGTATGCCGTTTGTAATGGCGAATCAGAGTCAGTTGTTGGATACGTTGATGAATATATTCCGTAACGGTTCTGATGCGATGCTTGAGGGGGGCACGTTGACACTTTCCTGTGTAGAACGGCGCATCTCGAAACCTCGAAGCAATCCAAATGCAGTAGGGGGTGCGTTTGTGGGGTTGTCGATTCAAGATACGGGCAGTGGAATGTCGAAGGAGCAAATATCCCGAGTCTTTGAACCTTTCTTTACAACCAAGAATTCGCAGAAATCCTTTGGGCTGGGGCTGCCTGTGGCGCAGAGCATGGCTCAGAGTTGGGGCGGATGGATTGACATTCGGAGTCGCATCGGAAAAGGGACTCGTGTAAGACTCTTTTTGGCCAAGGCAACAGCTCGTACTATTGAAGATGATAAAACGTTGGCGGGCCCACTGACGGTGCTTGTTGTGGATGATAATCCCGGGCGCTTGATGCTGATGGTGCAGTCTCTTGAGCAGCGTGGGCACCGCGTTATTCAGGCAACTTGCTGTGATGATGCCATTTGGTTGCACAAGCAGCATGCCGAAACGATTGACCTCTCAGTCATTGACTGGCTGATGCCAGAAAAAGATGGCAAGGGTGTACTGCAGGCGGTTCGGGACCACGATCCTAAAGCCAAAGTCATTATGATCTCAGGATTTTCGAGGGACTACGTCCGAAGCGAGATCCGCATGGGGGCGTGGGGCTTTCTCCAGAAGCCTTTCTCGTCAGAGGAGTTTGTCGAGGCGGTTGAAACCCATGTCCGCAAGCCGGCGTAGTCGGCGTTTTCCCTTTTAGGGCTTGATGTCGAAGTTTTCAATAAGAATTTTAGCAACACTTGGTGACAGGAATGCTGGTAGTGTTGGGCCAAATTAGTTTTTCTTTTCACGAATCATGATTAGCAACATTTTGAAGGGTTGCTTCGCTCTCAATTCATGCCGAATGTTGGCCGGCATGATGATGAGCTCCCCCTCACTCACTGCGATTGATTTTCCATCGATGATGATTTCGGCTTCACCATCAAGAATGTGGACGGTGGCATCATAGGGTGCGGTGTGTTCGCTCAGCCCTTCTCCCTCACTGAAGGCAAAGAACGTTAAGGTTCCTGCTGGCTCATCCAGAATCGTTTTGCTGACAACGGCTCCCTCTGAATAGGCAACAGCGTCTTTTGCGGGAATTGGAATTCCTTTAAGTGCGTCATAGTTCTTCATTGTATTTTTCTCCTTTTCTTAGGCGCTGAGAAGATGTGATCCCAGAATGTCACCCGTTAGCCCCACGGTAACTTCTTCCACCACAAGATCGCTGCGTTCGCTGAGGCGCAGCGCTTCCTGAACAGTGACAGACAGACCACCACAGCACGGCACTTCCATGCGGACGACAATCACTTTTGGAATGGTGGTGTTGCGTAGAATGCCCGCGAGTTTGTTCACGTACGGGTCTGTCTGATCCAGTTTTGGGCATGCAACAACGACACTACGTCCGCGAATAAACCGCCAGTGTACATCTGCGGAGGCGATTGGGGCGCAGGTGCTTAGCACAACTAGTTCTTTGTTGTTGAAGAATGACGCTGTGGGCTGAACAAGATGGAGTTGGATTGGCCAATGCTCAAGGTCGGATCGAACCATCTGTCCACCGGTTAACGCCGATGTTTCGGTGGGTTTTGCGGCAGGCGAATTGCTACTTGCCATGCGCATCTGTGTGCCGGGGCAGCCGTTTTCGTGTTGTGGCGGTGCTGTCGGCATTGGTGGATGTTTACCGCGGTCGTGTGCAGTAATGGCGTCATCCATACGGCGAACCGCTTCCTCGCCTTGTGTTTTGAGAAGATTCTCCCGGGTTGCTTTTTTGTTAAAGGCATCGGAGTCTCGCTCGGTGATTGTTAGGGCGCCCGTAGGACATGTTCCGATGCAATCGCCGAACCCATCGCAAAACTGCTCTTTGACCAGTTGGGCCTTGCCGTTGACCAGTTGGAGCGCACCTTCGGCGCACCCTGTGATGCAGTTGCCGCATCCGTTACACTTTTCCTCGTCAATCTCAATAATTTTGCGTTTATCCATTATGTCCTCCTGTGGTAGGATCTTTTCTGTTCCCAATCTGGCAAGGACTCTACACTGTATCGCCCGCGTCCGCTTTGATCTAAGTCAATAAAGTCACTTAAGTCACTTTTTGTTATTTATGAATATCCAGTCCACACCATTATCTGAGCGGGTTGCCATTATTCAATTGGCCCCTAACTTTTCCGGACTTGCGAATGCTGGCGCCAGAGCGCTTGCTGAGGTCGGTGCTGTACGGGAGTACGCAGAGGGTGAGTATCTCTTTCAGCAGGATGAGGAGGCGGAGGGTTTTCATGTTGTCGTGGATGGTGCCGTCAATGTGCATCGGTTCGGCCCCGATGGCCGTCAGCAGGTGTTGCACGTGTTTGAGGGAGGGGGAGAACTTTGTGGGGAAGTTCCTGTATTTGAGGGATCGACATATCCTGCGGCCGCGGTTGCAACCGCACCGACTCGAACTTTATACCTTCCGCGCAGTGCACTATTGGAGGTGAGTCGCCAACATCCTGAGATTCTCCTGAAGATTTTGGCCACACTGTCGTTACGTCTGCGCTGTTTTGTTGGCCTTATTGATGATTTATCGCTCAAAGATGTCTCGGCACGTCTTGCAAAGTATCTTTTGGATGCTGCGGAGAAAGAGGGGTCGAACACGATCGCGTTGACAACAACCAAAGCGGTGCTGGCTTCACGGTTGGGCACGATTGCAGAGACGATTAGTCGGACGTTTCGAAAACTTCAGACACAAAACATGATTGATGTTCGAGGCCGAAAGATTACGATTCTTGATGAGTCGAGCCTACAGAATATTGCTGAAGGCATGAAGGTATAGATGAATACACACACACAACAACGCATTGGCATTCTGGGAGGCTCTTTTAATCCCGTTCATCTGGGACACTTGTTGCTGGCGCAGAGCGCCCTCGATTCTTTTGACCTGTCAAAAGTGCTTTTTATGCCGTGTCACATTCAGCCGCTAAAAGATCCCGCAATGCTAGCTGCCCCCTGCCATCGTATGGCAATGCTTGAACAGGCGGTTATGAGCAACATTCAATTTGAAGTCCTGGATATTGAGATTGTCCGCGGAGGATCATCTTTTGCGATAGAGTCGGTTCGTGAGATTCGCCGACTTTATCCAGATGCTGAGTTTTTTTTCATCATAGGTGCGGATACGTTGCTCAAATTACACCGGTGGCGTGATATATATGCGCTTTTGTCAATGTGTCGGTTTGCAACGTTCTCCCGGCCGGAGAAAGATGTATTGGCGCTTCGTGAAGAAGACCTGAACCTTGATCCCCCTTGGGGTGCTAAGCTTCTGGAGACAGTGGCGAGAGGGCGTATGCTGGAGATTTCGTCATCAGATATCAGACATAGAGTTGCCGAAGGCATGAGTATTCGGTATCTTGTACCCGAATTGGTTGAAATGTACATTACAGAACACCATCTCTATTAATCTGACACTTGTTCCGGGAGGTTCACCATCGAAGCCTTGGCATTGACGACTCGCGTGCGCGAGATTCTAGAAGAAAAGAAGGCTCAGAATATCGTTGTTCTCGATGTGCGGGAGCAATCCTCAATTACGGACTATTATGTTGTGGTCTCGGGAATGAGTGGTCCCCACCTAAAGGCTCTGTATGGCGATGTTCAGCATCAACTCAAGCAGGACGATATTCAGTGTTATCGCCGTTCAGGAAACTCAGATGGCGGGTGGTTGGTGCTCGACTATTTCGACGTGATCATACACATGTTTTTGCCGGAGTCGCGTGAGTTCTATGCCATTGAGTCGTTGTGGGATCATGTTGATCGAATAGCGTAGCGTCTTCCTCCCCGACAAAGATATCCTCGAGAACAAAGCCCTCCATTTCGAGAAGCTGTTGAGCCACTGCTTTCAGGTTGTCGTCATCTTCTATGAAAGTTCCCGTGGTGTTGTCCTCATCGACAGTATTCCAAACCACAGCGACCATGGTGCTCAATTCGGAAACACGGTCCCCGTGGCGGGATATAGGGGATAGCGAAACCCATGTCGTTCCCCCGGCGACGATGAGAAAGAGCGCTGCGTAAGCAACCCAGCGTATTGGCGAAATTTGGAAGCCAATTCTTTTGCGGCTGTGGCGAGCCTCTGCCGCTTTACGAATGGCAACAAAAACGGAAGGGTGGGGAGCTGCATCAGGAAGATGCTCCTGAGCGATTTGCGCCACTCGCAAGGCATCATCGGCAAAGGTCTTGCAGTTCGCGCACAGATTTAGGTGGGCGGCCAATTCGCGGCTCTTCTTCAATTCGCCAGAGGCTACCAGCAGAATCTGATTTTTATAGTGTGCGCATGTCATATTCTTCTCACTCTTTCTATGCAAGATCCTGATAAGATTCACTCAAGGGTTCGCGCAGTTTCGTTAATGCGTATTGCATACGCGCCAAGGCCGTGTTGATGGAAGTGCCTTGAATCTTCGCAATTTCCTTGAATGGGAGTTCCATTTTGGTCCTCAAGAGAAATACCTCTTTTTGTTCGTCCGGTAGTAACGCTACCGCTTCGCTGATCACCCGCCCCAAGTCTTTGTTCTGGCTGTTCTGATCGGGAGCAAACCCTTCATCCGGCAGAATGTTTCCTAATGAGCCACCCTCATCGCCTGTTTCGGCATCCAAGCTAACATTTGGCTTCTTTCGACGCGTGCCATCAATGATCACGTTGTGTGTGATGCGAACCAGCCATCCAAAGAAGTTCTTGTGTCGATAGAGACCAATCTTTCGGATGACTTTCATCCACGCATCTTGAAATACCTCATCGGCGTCCCCCGAATTCCCGATCATATTCAGAATATAGCTGAACAGTGGACGTTTATACCGTTGAACCAGTATTTCTAAAGCCTATACATCGCCTTTTCGATAACGGGCGATCAACTCACTGTCATCCAGTTGGTCCATAGCGGCCACATTCAGATAACGCTAACGCGTCGGTTTTATTGCAGGTAATCTCAATAAACCCAAAAAAAGGGCTGCAACATTCGTGGAGTTGCTCCAGAACGTTCAGCCCTTGTGTTTTACGTATCAACCTAGTGCTCAATGAAACACAAAGCTTTAAATTACAGGTAAGCTGACAGCTTTTCCGAAAGTACGGCTTTGCTGGAGGCACCAACCATTTGCTCTTGCACAACCCCGCCCTTTATCACAAGCAGAGTGGGAATAGAACGAACGCCAAAATCTCCGGCAAGTTGAGGATTCTTATCCACATCTACTTTGGCAATCTTAACCTTCCCTGCGAGTTCTTCGGCAAGTTCGTTGAGTATGGGAGCAATTGCTAGGCAGGGACCACACCATTCTGCCCAGAAGTCAACCAATACAACGGATTCGGATTTGAGAACTTCGGAGTCCCAGTTATCCCCTTCAATATGAACGACGTGTTCTGACGCCATGATAGTCTCCTCAGATGGTGTGACCCTATTGGTCAATACCGTCATTTTATTTATTTTGTTTGTTTATCTTGCGATTCGTCCCGGCCACGGGAGTTCTGCGTCTGGCGCCCAGTAGGCAAGCTTGGTTAGTGAAATATTAGGCCCAAGCACTTGGGCACACAGAACATAGATCGTGACGCAAGTGACAATCATCGCGGCAATGGACGCGGTGATAAATGTCCAGTGTGCCGAGTCGGTATTTGCTGCAGCGGGACGAGCAACGCTTGCGGCCATAGGCGTTGCGGAGGCTGGATTGCTACCATCCGCACTGCGCTTTACTGATACGCTTTTGACGCTCCGTCGCTGTGATGGGCGCCTGACTTTGATTGTCTTCTTTTGCGTGTCAGGTGTGTCGTCAGCTTCCTGTGGCAGTTCAATTTCTGCTGTCTTATGCAAATCCCCCTCTTCGGCATCGGCTGTAGGTGCTTTTTGTACCCGAATGGTTGGGGCTTCGCTGGGGCGTTTGAGGCGAATCGTCTTGGGGCCTTCCGCCTTGTTTTCACCCTCTGATCCTAGTGCGGCTTCTAGCGAGATGCGCGATGTCTGGCGCTTTAAGTCAGGGCTTCCCGCGCTACCTATCGCTATTGGGCTGGTACGGGCAGACAGATCCTTTGGTATTGGTGCAATCTTGATGGTTTTCGGGCCAACAGAAGTTGCTGTGGCACTTTCCAGCGGGATCTTTGATGTTTTCCGTTTTGAACTTGCCTGTGCAGAAACCTCTGCCCCTAGGCGAGGAATTTCAATAGCGGAGGATTTCTGTTTTGCTTTAAGCGGTTTTGCTGCGGCTGGAGTCGCGGTGACTGTGATTGGTTTTGCAGCCACGGTTTCTGCTGTGGCAGGGGCGTTAGGTTGGGTTGGTTGAGTCCGTATTGGTCTTGCCGTTAGCCGAACTGTCTTGCCAGGGGCCCCCAGTGTTTTGGGTCGCGGCGTGGGAGCGGGGGCGACCGGAACCTTTTTTTCTGCATTCTCAGGTGCGGGAGCACTTGTTGTTGAAATTTTAATCCGCGCTGTGTTAGAGGTACGTTCTTGGGCGGGGTTGACAGCATTTCTGGCGGGGGCCTTAGGCGCTATAGATGGGGCTGGCGCAGCTTTTTTTCGTAAGTCCAGTTTCGGGGGTAGCGCGCTATCGTCTATTGGTATGTCGGCCATTATTAAAACTCCTGTATTGTCACTGCCCTCACTATAGCGATCTGTTCAAGGTAGCGTCAACAGCAACGTTGTCGCAGAGTGGAGGTTTATACCTCCATAATTTCTTCTTCTTTGGCTTTGACGGCATTATCAATTTGTTTGATGTAGTCGTCGGTTTCTTTTTGAATGGCTTTGAGGGCTTCATCTCGCTCGTCCTCAGTGGCTTTCCCATTCTTCTGAAGCGTCTTGACCTGATCGTTGGAGTCGCGACGAACGTTTCGGACAGCAATGCGCCCTTCCTCTGCAATTCGTTTTGCCAATTTGGTCATCTCTACGCGGCGCTCTTCATTTAGTTCGGGGATGGGAACGCGCACGACGCGCCCGTCATTCATGGGCGTTACACCTAGGTTAGCGGCAAGAATGGACTTTTCAATATCAGCTAGAGCCGTGGGGTCGTAGGCGTTGATCACGATCAGGCGTGGTTCCGGCGTGGAAATACCAGCCAGTTCGCGTAGGCGTGTAGGGGTCCCGTAGTATGGAACCTGAATGTTTTCAACAAGGGCGGGTGATGCTTTGCCCGTCCGGATCCCCGAAAACTGTTCCTGAATGTAAACAACGGACTTGGCCATCTTGTCATCACTGTCTAGCAATACTTCTTCAATGTTTTCCATATCAAAATCTCCTCTTTATGCCGTTACGAGCGTGCCGATGGTTTGCCCCTGAATAAGGCCTTCGATCGTTCCGAGTTGAAAAAAGTCAAACACGACGATGGGAATATTGTTTTCCATGCAAAGTGAGAAAGCGGCAGCATCCATGATCTTTAGCGAGCGGTTTAGCGCTTCATTGTAGGTCAGGGTTTTGTAGCGTGTCGCGGTGGAATCTTTATTGGGGTCTGCCGAATAGATGCCATCGACCTTCGTTGCTTTTAGGAGAACGTCTGCCCCAATCTCACTGGCTCGCAACGCTGCCGCAGTGTCGGTGCTGAAGAATGGGTTTCCCGTGCCGCCACCAAAAATCACAACCCGCCCCTTTTCCAGATGCCGCAGGGCCTTTCTGAGAATAAAGGGCTCGGCAACGCGGGTCATGGGGATGGCGGTCTGAACGCGGGTTTCCAAACCAATTTGTTCCATTGCGTTTTGTAGGGCCATTGCATTCATGATCGTTGCAAGCATCCCCATTTGGTCACCACAAGATCGGTCAATGCCGCGTTCGGCGCCACTCAGTCCGCGAAACAGATTTCCGCCCCCCACGACAACGGCAACCTGCACTCCCATGTTGACGATGCCCTGGATGCGCTTGGCGACCCCCAGAGTGGCTTCGTGATCGATGGCCAATCCGTGTTCGGAATTCTGCAGCGTTTCACCGCTGAGCTTCAGGAGAATACGCCGATATTTGCATGGCGTCTGGGACTCTGACATGAACCACTCCTTTGGTCGCTGCTTTGGTTTGAAGACTGGATGCACCTTAGCGGAAAAGGGGCATAGCGTAAACAGAAAAGCCGAAATCAGCGTTTTACGATGTTCCATCGAAAAACCCAGAAGTCAGAAATCAGGGGCCAGAAGTCAGAGGAAATTGTGTGCGGCTACAGTTTAGTTAAAACCGAGCTAAAAGGCGGGGGTGCCACTCTTTGCAATTTGCGGCCCCTAATCGAGTCTGGGGTTCAAGTATCCGAGGGCGGGTCACCTCCATTACTGCATTAAGCGAAGTCCTTCAAAAATGGAGTTGCGGCGCCCTCGCCCCTAATAGCGGTGTCTACTGGTCCAACGAGATTGTTTTAATTGTCGGCGAAGCCATTTTGCATTCCTCGTCTTTAGCGTAATCGTTGCCTTAATCTTGATGCAAGTGTAAAAGGAGAATTGACAATGTTTCCGAAATCGAGCTCGTAATTCGGTGTGCGCGCCAGTTCGCGAATGGCACCCACTTCGTACTCGATGTTGTCTGCATGAGATGGACACAACCACGGAATGGTCTCCCCTGTTTTTGTGACCTGAAGTCGCCCTGCCGTTTTCAGTGACAGCAGAAAATCTGCAGGGGCGCCGGCGAGATTCCAGCACACTTTCCAGGCATGGATCCTGATGCCATATTTTCGCCCTGCCTTAACGCACGCATCGGCTTGATCGCCATCATCCAACAGGACATGAGTGACTCATGTTCCTCGGTCCGATTGCATCACGGCGGGGAGATCGGTGGGCTTACCTCGCTCATTCTCCCACAGGGCGATGATTTGTGCGTTACGACTTATTGGATAAACGGGGCGAATGCTGTGCGATCTTTGGTAAATTCTGGTGGGATAGCCCTCTTTTGGTTTTGAACCCAACCGCATGCCACTCCAGTAGTGCCTTCCTGTTGCGCTCTTGTATGGCCCTAACCGCATCCCCATTATGTTCGCCAGCTTTGGGTCGGTGGCATAGAAGACAATCAGTTTGCCTCCGCGGTTCCGGTAGCACTCCAAAGTGGCTGACGTACGGAGTTTGGGATTCGGGTTGTAGCCGAGGATTAACACCTTTACATCGCGTAGGGTGTTCAGCGTCAGATCTTTGTCTGTGAGTGTGGTGTGTGGAATGGGGATTTCATGAAGCCAGCGCGAGAGTCGTTGTGTTACCGAAACGCCATACTGTAGCTCGGCATCATTTGGCATTGATGATGTTCCCTGCACAAGAGCGACTGGGAGTTGACTCGCGCAAAGCGCTTGCGTTGCGACAGTGATAAAAATAAGGAGGATTCCTGCCAAATGCATCAGTGACTTTAGCCACAGGATTTGCCTCGGGACAATCTCTTTTCGTTTTCATCGTGTCAGTCGTTTTTTGGTGGGCTTGATCTAGGTTAAGAAAACCGCTACGTTCAGCCCCTATGAGTTGGCATGTTCTACATTTACGGTCGAGAAGTGAGAAGCGTGTTGCGGAGCTGTGTGAAGTCCGGGGCCTTGAGTATTATCTACCCCTGCGATCGGAAACCAAGATTTATCAACGCCGAAAGGTCACTGTGGAAAAGCCGATGTTTCCTGGGTATTTCTTTGTTTCCTTTGAGCCGGATGAGCGCGTGCGTCTTCTCGAAACAAACCACGTGATCAAAGTTCTTGTGCCATCCTCAGAGGAGGTATTGAAACACCAGCTGGATCAAATACGAATGGCGCTTACTGTAGATCCTTCTTTGGGGGTTGTGGCGGCCCTGCGCGCAGGGCGCCGCGTGCGTATTCGTGGGGGAGCCTTTATGGGAGTGGAAGGTGTTGTGGCTTCTGCGCGGAGCACTGGGATAGTGCGACTGAATGTTGAAATGATTGGTCAAGCCGTTGCCGTTGATATTGACCGCGATTTCGTGGAATTGATCGACTAGCAGCCTGTCGGCCTTTGAACACCATACGCCAATCGCTCTAGAATACCGTCCAAACTGATGAGTACGCGTATTGATGAATTATACAGGCTGCTAGATGCACGACATGACCCCGGAAAGGACAATTGGCAAGTTCAAGCCTCTTGGCACTTAAGCCCATATTTAATCGCATACTTAACTGCTACCCTTACTGTTACCCTTAACCGATTCATTTTCAACGATGGGCATAGGCGCTGTTGCTGCGACGACACCAGACAACAAAAAATTACCCACAGATTATTCAGAAGAGCCTATATTTATCTCTGCTTACAATAAACGCATATCCGCAGCGTTATATGGGTGCACACGGCAATGCGTGTCGGGTGGCAGTTTTGAGAGGGAAGCCGTGCAACATTAAATAAGGAGGGTCGCCATGCATCAAAGATATCACACTCGTATCAAGGCCGTAACGTTGTTGGGGATGAGCGTACTGCTTGTCGGGGCCGTCAGCGGGCTCGCGGAAAATCAGGAGCAGGAGCAGAAACAGGGAGAGGGCCGTGGCCCCCGTCACGAAAAGAGAGAACGGGGAGGCGAAAAGGGACCCGAGAATGAGGAGCGTGCGGCATTCCACGCGGCGCAGCGTGAAAAAATCGGTGCTTATCTCAAATCCCAGCAGGAAGCGTCAAAGTCAGTTCGTGAGACCGTTCGTGCTGAGGAAGACGCATATAAGGCTGTGGCTATGATAAAAGAGGATCGCACAAAGAATCACAACGAGCGCGTTGCATTCTTTGATGGCATTGAAGCTGAGAACAAAGCGTTCATGGAGGCATCGTTTGCCAAGCAGGAGAAAATTAGGCAGGAGAAAATCAGGTCTCGGAATGAAAAACGGACTACTGATCGGAAGGCGGGATCTCAGAAACGCTATGAGGAATCCATAGCTGTTTTAGATGCTTTGGCTGCTAAAGACGATCTAAAGAAGGAAGATATAAGGGTTGCGTTCAAAGGCCAGCATCATAGTCGCAGAGCTGATGGCAATCGTTCTAAGGGTAAGAGATCTGACAAGAAGAGAGGCAAAGAACGTTGAGGATACAAGAAAGACAAAGCAAAAGCAGCGGCCTCTACAGAATCGCTATAAGTTGATTTATCCGGTTTTCGAACTGCTCTTTTGAGAAGAACAAGAGACCGGCCTTTTAATAAGGTCGGCCTCTTATTTCTAATTGCCTTTGTGGTCTTGCGCTTCTGCCTTTGAGCGCGTGACCCTCTTAGTACTTGTGTGGTGAAAACCCCGATAGACCGATCAGGGAAAACCTTACAGCCAAGTCCAGTAAAAAACCGTTTTCAGAAGCTACTTCTTCATCTTTCATGAAGGCCTTGCTCTGTAACGGTTCTTTAACCGCACACGTACCGCTTTTGGTAATCCAAAGCCGCTATTTATGTTTTACGTCCATAGGGCAGGATGATGTGCCATTGTAAAGGAGATTGCAGACGGGAAGCTCCATATAGGTGGCAATTCTATCCAAATTCTTTACAGATGGAAACCGCAAACCCCGTTCCCATTGGCTTACCACAGAAACCGATACACCCAAATCATGGGCAACACGTTTCAGTGGATGACCAAGCTCGTGACGCCAGACCCGAAGGCGTGCTCCAAAGCTTTCAGCTGTTGAAAGTTTTGGCCGTTTGAATGTGCTCTTCTTCTTTTTCGTCGTCATGGATTCTCCTTTTTTTATGACTACATTTAAAACAAACAAACAGTGTACAAAATTGAGGATGTATGTAGCAACAAAATTATCGCACCTTGTGTAGGAAACTTCCTGCGCTGACAATTGTTGTCAGCGGGAGCATGGCAATTGTGATGAACTTGGCATTTGACCCAAGGTAAGTGTTGAGGTCATCATGCACGTGAGGTCAGTACGCCAATTGCGTAACCTGCTAGAAGGGAATCTACAGTGTCCATTTTGCTGAATAAGACAATCCGATTGTTTTTGGATAGTATCGGTCGCCGTGAGGAGTATGAGTACTATCTTGAGCGCTTTCGGGGGGATCGGCCCAGGGCGTTTGCTCTGTTGTGCCCTTTGCGTTTGGGATTCGAAGATGCAGCCTCTGTATTTGCCTTTGATTTGGAATTCTTGCTGCGACTGGAGCTTGATCCCGTCATTCTGCTTTGCGGTCCGGATACCGCCGAAATGCGTGAACTTCTTTTCGTGGGGCCGCATCCGTTTGTCGCATTTCCGATAGATGTGGCGGGTGCTCATATTGAGGACCCGACAGAAAAGATTCTGGATTGCCTTGATTCGTGTCGTCGACAGTCGCGGGTGATGGTTCTGGTTGATCCCTCTACTCCTCTGGAGGATGCTCTGACACGCGTCATGCCCTCGGTGAGTCGTCGGGTGCACTTTATTCGTGTTCGGGGGCCGCTGCATGATGTTGAGGATAATGCGCTACCATTCTACTACACGCAGCGGGCGGATCGTGTTGTGCTATCCGAGCCGGATCGCGAGCTTGCCGAACTTTCCGGTCGCTTATTGAAGAGCGCTGTTGGCTCTCACATTTCGGTTGCATCTCCACTCCAACTTCTCCAAGAGTTGTTCACGGTAAAAGGGGCTGGTTGCGTCATTCGACTGGGATCCGAGATTCACCATTTTTCGAGTCGTCACACGACTCAAGAGGATCGCTTGATTAAGGCGCTTGAGCTCAGCTTTGGCAAAACGCTGATACAGCATGATTTTTTGGATCGCATTACCGATTTCTATATTGATGAACGCTATCATGGAGCGGCTCTGCTCGAACCCCATGAGGATATGATGTACCTTTCAAAGTTTGCTGTGCAGGCTGAAGCGCGGGGGGAGGGGCTTGCCCAGGAATTGTGGCGATCTGTGATGCGAGAGCACAAGGCGGTCTTTTGGCGTTCCCGTTCCCAGAATCCTGTGAACCATTGGTACGAGAAGCTGGCGGATGGGAATCACCAAGAGGGAGCGTGGAAGGTTTTTTGGCGGGGGATTTCTGCAAAAAGCATTCCTGACGTCATTGCGTTTGCGTTTTCTCAGGTCGAGGATTTCGCGCAAGTGACGTGATCTTCTGAAACGGCATCGTTTTGTCTGGTTAGTGGCCTCCCCCCGGCGTCGTTCCTCCGCTGGATCCTCCGTCGCGCTCTGCGTTATGGAGGACAAGTTATTCAGGGTGAAACTTGAGAATGAACATCGGACATCGAACACTCTAAGAAACAGGTAAAGTTTAAAGTTGGGCACAGGGGGTGGGCGTTACGAGGAAGATTGTCGGGAATATGAATCTACACTTGTGTGCGAAAGTACGCGATGGCGTGGCGTAAGCCTTTCTTCAGAGGGATTTTTGGCTCCCACCCGAGGATTTCTTTTGCCAACGTGATATCCGGTTTTCGGCGCTGTGGGTCGTCTTTGGGAAGGGGGAGGAAGACGAGCTTCGCGGTGCTCTCGGGAATGAGCTCAAGAACGGCTTCGGCAAGCTCTAGAATGGTGAATTCATCAGGATTTCCGGTGTTAATGACGGGAATGTCAAACCCTGCTTTTTGGCAGGCGACTTCAAGCTCCTCGCGGTCTTTTTCCATCAGGGCAATGAAGGCGTCGATAAGGTCATCGACGTATTGAAAGCTTCGTGTCTGCTTGCCATCGCCGTAGATGGTAATATCTTCGTTACGCAGGGCTTGCATGATGAAGTTGCTGATGACGCGACCGTCCTGTGGATGCATGTTGGGGCCATAAGTATTGAAAATACGGACAAGGCGGGCATCGACGCCATATTCACGGCGATAGTCTACGCAGAGGGTTTCTGCAACGCGCTTGCCTTCGTCGTAGCAGCTACGAATGCCGATTGTGTTCACGTTGCCCCAGTAGGTTTCGGGTTGGGGGTGCACTATAGGGTCGCCGTAAATTTCCGAAGTGGATGTATGTAGGACGCGGGCCTTTGTTTTCAGGGCGAGTTCCAGTACATTCATCATACCCAGAAATGAGGTCTTTGTGGTTTCAACGGGATTGCGTTGATAGTGAATGGGCGAAGCAGGGCAGGCTAAGTTGTAGATGTCGTCAAACTGCCCCCAAAAGGGTTGTGTGATGTCCTGCAACAGAAATGTGAATCGAGGATTGTCCAGGAATTCATAAATGTTGGACTTATTACCCGTGAAGAGGTTGTCCATGATGGTCACCTCGTTTCCTAGGGATAAAAGGCGACGTGTTAGGTGAGAACCCAGAAAACCGGCTCCGCCTGTAATGAGTATCTTCTTCATCTTACTCCGTTGTGTCGGTTGTGTTTTCGGAAGGGGGCTCTATGTTTTCGAGGGCTTCGCCTTCCGTTTTGGTGAGATCTTCAGGAAGCTCTTCCTCGGGCTCAAGAACTGCTGCCGAGACGAGTTTGTCGTCATCTTTCAGGTTGAATAGACGAACCCCCTGGGTGTTGCGACCGATGATGCGCAAGTCGCTTGCACCAATGCAGATCATTTGTCCCCCACTTGAAATGAGCATCAGTCGATGTTCATCTGTAACCGCATGAGCACTGACGACCTTTCCGTTTCGCTCGGTAGTCTGGATGCTGATAATGCCTTTTCCACCGCGTGTCTGTGTCCGGTACTCATCGAAACTGGTACGTTTTCCGTAACCATTCTCGGTGATCGCCATCATCGTTGATGCTTCATCCACAATCTCGATCGTAACCACCTCATCATCGCCCGTAAGGGTGACCCCCTTTACGCCGCGTGATACACGGCCAAGTGGTCGGGCGTCACTTTCTTTGAAGCGGATGGCTTTTCCATTCTTCATGCTCAGAATCATTTCGTCTGAACCGCTGGTCAGTTTGACTCCGATGAGTTCGTCGTCTTCGTCGATATTGATGGCTTTAACACCTGCCACACGAACATTCTTGTAGGCCGACAACACTGTCTTTTTGACGATTCCGTTTCTGGTGGCCATCATCAGGTTGTGAGAATTGTCGTCCAACTCGCGAACGCAAAGAATGGCGGCAAGTTTTTCGTTTTGTGTCATCTGTAGCACATTCGCCAATGCTCGACCGCGGCTCTGACGGGTCCCTTCTGGCACATAGTAGGCTTTGAGCCAGTACATACGGCCTTCTTCTGTGAAGCAGAGCAGATAGTCATGAGTTGAAGCGGAGAAGATGTGTTCAACAAAATCCTCGTCTTTAGTGCTCATCCCAACCACGCCTTTGCCGCCGCGGCGTTGCTGATGGTAGGTGTCTGTTGGAACCCGTTTGACATAGCCGGTATTGGAGAGCGTGATCACGCAAGGTTCATCAGCAATAAGGTCTTCAATGTTGATTTCACCTTCATTAATTGAAAGGGTTGTCCTGCGACCCTCGCCATACTTCGCACGGATCTGCTCAAGGTCTTCCTTGATGACCGCAAAGAGCTTCTCTGGATGAGCCAGCAGGTCTTCTAGGTATTCAATCTGTTTCATCAGCTCCGCGTATTCGGCCTCAACCTTGTCGCGTTCCAGTCCAGTAAGTTGGTAGAGACGCATCTCAAGAATAGACTTCGCCTGAACTTCGCTGAATTCGAATTTTGCAATCAAGCGCTCTTGTGCTTCTTCTCGGTTTTTCGAGCCGCGAATAATTTTCACGACTTCATCCATGTTGTCCATGGCGAGCAGGTAGCCTTCGAGGATGTGAGCGCGGGCTTTTGTCTTATCTAAATCAAACCGCGTACGGCGGGTAACCACTTCGAAGCGATGATCAATAAAGCATTGGAGAACGTCTTTCAGGGTCATCACGCGTGGCTTGCCCTTGTCAATGGCCAGCATAATGCCGCCGAAGGTAGATTCCATTTGCGTTTGCTTAAAGATGTTATTGAGCAGCACATTCGGTACGGCATTGCGTTTGAGTTCAATGACGAGGCGGATGCCTTCTTTGCCGGACTCATCTCGAATATCGGAAATGCCGTCCAGTTTCTTGTCGCGTACCAGATGCACCATTTTCTCGATCAGGAGCGTCTTGTTGAGTGCATAGGGGATTTCGCTGATGATGATGCGGGCTTTTCCGTTATCATCCTCTACGATATCGGCTTTACCGCGTACTTTAATTTTACCGCGACCGGTGGTGTAGAAATCGTGTACCGCATTCAGACCATAGACGGTACCTCCCGTCGGGAAGTCTGGCCCTTTCACAAGCTCATGCAGTTCGTCGATGGTTGCGTCAGGGTTATTGATCAACAGTATCGTACCATCGATCACCTCACCCAGATTGTGGGGGGGGATATTGGTAGCCATACCGACCGCAATACCGGTCGATCCATTAACGAGAAGGTTTGGGACCCGTGCCGGCAGCACGGATGGCTCCATGAGGGATTCGTCGAAGTTCGGACGCATATCAACGGTATCTTTGTCGATATCAGCTAGCATTTCTTCGGCTAGCGGGCGGAGGCGGCACTCGGTATAACGATAAGCAGCAGCGCGGTCACCGTCGATTGAACCAAAGTTTCCCTGTCCGTCGATGAACATGCCGCGCATTGCGAAATCCTGCGCCATACGCACCATCGTGTCGTAGACCGCGCTGTCACCATGAGGATGGTAGTTACCGATGACTTCACCGACCACTTTGGCGCACTTGACGTAAGCTTTGTTGTGCGTCCAGCCACGTTCCTTCATGGCGTATAAAATGCGTCGGTTGCCCGGTTTCATTCCGTCACGTGCATCCGGTAACGCGCGGCCAATAATGACCGACATCGAATAGTCGATGTATGCACGCTGCATTTCATCTTCAATATTGACCAAGTCAATACGTTCGTTTGTGTTTTCCATAATAACGCTTTCGTTAGATATCGAGATTGGTGACGTTCAGTGCATTTTCCTGAATAAATTGGCGCCGAGGCTCAACTTCGTCGCCCATCAGGATCGTGAACATGTCATCTGCCTTGACCAAGTCTTTAAGCACCACTTTAGTCATTCGGCGGAAATTGGGATCGAGCGTGGTTTCCCACAGCTGTTGTGGGTTCATTTCTCCCAACCCTTTATAGCGCTGAATCGTCATACCCTTGCGGCCCGCGATGCGGATGGCTTGCGCGATTTCCATCAACGAGTTAACGGCTGTTTTAGAGCCTTTGTCGTCGATATTGAATTGAGCCTCCTCTGATTCCAAAAGCTGCTCGAAAGCGAATCCCCTCTGTTCGAGTTTTTCAACCGTTTCTTTCAGCTTAAGAGAGAAGAAGAGTTCCTTGTAGCGAACCGTCAGGGATTGCGCCGTCTCTTCAACCGTCTCTTCAACCGGCGCGTCCTCTGGCGCGTCTTCCGAAACGTCTTCCGACGCGTCTCCCTCAACGGCTTTCGTCTCTTCAACGACGACATCCTCGACCTCTGCAACCTCCGGAGCCGCTTCGACGATTGCAGCTTCAACTTCTTCGAAAATTTTGTGCAGAGCGTGGTCGTCGAGCGCGAAGCGAATGTCCAAATCGTCGCCCAGCTTATTCATGTATGCGCAGTACCGAGGGAAGATGCCGGTTTCAGGATTTCGCTGGGCAAGATAGTCCTTGAGCGAAATGCCGCGTCGGCGAAGCTGGTCAGCAACGCCTTCAATCTCGACCACGCTTTCGAGCAGATCCCGTAGCCCGGCAGTGTCGAGTAATGGCTCCCCTTCCGAAGTCTCAAGGCGCATCCCATCTGCACCAAGATCCAGCAGGATTTGTGTCAAGTGAGCGTCTGACTCGACATACTCTTCACGCTTACGTCGCGTCACCTTGTAGAGTGGTGGCTGAGCAATGTAGACGTAGCCATTTTCAATGAGCTGTGGCATTTGCCGATAAAAGAACGTCAGCAGCAGGGTTCGAATGTGAGCTCCGTCGACGTCGGCGTCGGTCATGATAATGATTTTGTGGTAGCGCGCCTTTTCGATCTTAAAATCGTCGACGCCGATGCCGGTGCCGATGGCGGTGATCATGGTGCGGATCTCATCGTTGGCCAGTACTTTGTCGAGGCGGGCTTTCTGAACGTTGATCACTTTACCTTTAACAGGAAGAATAGCCTGATATTCGCGTTCGCGCCCCTGCTTAGCCGAACCGCCGGCAGAGTCACCTTCCACAATGAACAATTCGGTGCGTGCCGGGTCGCGGCAGGAGCAGTCCGCAAGTTTTCCGGGCAGTCCGGCGCTTTCCAGTGCCCCTTTGCGGCGAGCAAGGTCACGCGCTTTGCGTGCCGCCATGCGAGCACGGGCCGATACAACGGCTTTCTCGATGATGGTGCGGGCTGCGCTCGGTGTTTCCTCGAAGTAAGATCCCAGCTCCTCATTGACAATTTGTTGAACAATGCCCTCAACTTCACCGTTGCCCAGCTTGGTTTTGGTTTGTCCTTCAAACTGCGGGTCTTGGATTTTGATGCTGAGCACGGCCGTGATGCCCTCGCGAATATCATCGCCGCTCATGGCTTGTTTATCGTCCTTAATCAACTTGTTATTTTTAGCGTATTGATTGACGGTACGTGTCAGGGCCGAGCGAAATCCAGAGAGATGGGTGCCGCCCTCAATGGTATTAATGTTATTGGCAAATGTGTATAGGGTCTCGTTATAAGCATCCGTATACTGCATGGCAATCTCAGCCATGACACCGTCTTTTTCGCGCTCGAAGTAGATGACTTCAGGGTGCAGCGGCGTTTTGTTACGATTGAGATATTGGACAAACTCGCGGATACCTCCCTCGTACTGGAAAACTTCAGAGCGTCCGGTAGCCTCTTCGCTTAGGGTGATTTTGGCGCCACGGTTAAGAAAGGCCAGTTCGCGTAGGCGAGTCGTAAGGGTATCCCACTGAAAGCCACCCTCATGGGTGAAAATAGACATGTCAGGCTGAAAAGTTACCTTTGTGCCCGTTTCGGTGGTTTTGCCGATTTTGATAAGCTCAGTCGTTTCAACGCCCTTTTCAAAGCGTTGGTGATGAACGTAGCCATCGCGTTTCACCTCGACTTCAAGCCATTCTGAGAGCGCATTTACGCAGGAGACACCCACGCCGTGAAGACCGCCAGAGCACTTGTAGGAGTTAGAATCAAATTTTCCACCCGCATGCAGGACGGTAAGTACAACCGTTACCGCTGGCTTTCCTTCGCCGATGTGCATGTCAACGGGAATGCCGCGACCATCGTCAGTAACGGAGAGCGATCCATCTTCGTTGATGGAGATTTCAATGTGGGTGCAATGCCCTGCTAGTGCTTCGTCAATTGAGTTATCGACAACTTCATAAACGCAGTGGTGATAGCCACGCGATCCGGTGTCGCCAATGTACATTGACGGGCGCTTGCGAACCGCTTCAATGCCTTCGAGAACTGTAATGTTTTGGGCACCATAAAGTGCCTCTGAATCGTCAGTAGACATACTTCTGAACCTTCCTTCTTATATAAGCAGAAAACTATACGATTACGGGCGTGTGATTGCAAGCCTTACAAGCTAATTGCGATGTTCGATTCGGCAATGTTATCAGAGCGGATCTAGCCTCTGATTTTAGGCTTACTCCGCGTGATGGCGTGGAGCGTGGAGTGTGGGCTGTTGGATATTGAATCCCTCCAGAAGACTGTGAACAGTTACAGACAACCATTCGTGCAATCTGCGCAATTCGCAGTTACCATTATTGTTGATTGCGGCTATGCCGCGCTAGGTTATCCGCGGTTCAAATCCTTAACAACGCAGAATGCGCCCTATAGCAGCGGTTCCAAATTAGGAAATCTTCGAGTTGCGGGAGGGGCTTCGGACATGAAAGTCAGCGTCGCCGATCCTAATCGCACTCCTCTGCACTCGCCGATCCTGCCGGAGGCAGCATTACCCTTTG
>Ga0307929_1000530_pt1 | contig 36306 bp, 35 predicted proteins | sample AceLakmetage1330_FD_203160 | JGI IMG/M metagenome (GOLD analysis project Ga0307929, IMG submission 203160) | Saline water microbial communities from Ace Lake, Antarctica - #1330 | ecosystem: Environmental > Aquatic > Non-marine Saline and Alkaline > Saline | place: Antarctica: Ace Lake...
TTTTCTATTTTAAAGGGGCTGTTCGAAGGCATAAGTTCCTCGTCTGTGTCTGTCTGTGTGGGTCTGCGGCTAAAAAATCCCTCGCACCGCCGCTTCCGCTTCCGCCATGATCCTATCGAAAAGTTCTTTCATGGTGGGAATATCATGGGCGAGTCCTATCCCCTGGCCACAGGAAATAATGCCCGCGTTTAGATCGCCTTCCCGGTACATTTTCTTTGCTTTTTCCCCCGCGGCAATATTGATGATCTCGGGCAGATTGGCCTGGTTGGCTTCCATCTCGGCACATTTCTTGGCCGCCCCATTGTTCCATACCCTGTGGGTTGCCCCTATGGATCGCATTATCAGCATGGTATCCAGTTCGTCGGCATCGACGAGAGCGTTTTTGAGGGCATCGTGGATCGGGGCTTCCCTGGTGACCAGCAAGCGTGTTCCGAGGATTACCCCTTTCGCTCCAAGGGCAAGAACGGCCGCAAGCCCGCGACCGTCCGATACGCCCCCGCCGCCTATGACGGGAACACGGAGACTTTCCACAACCCTTGGAACCAGTACCAGCGTTCCTACATCAAGTTTCCCGGTGGCGCCTCCGTTTTCATATCCTACGACGGTTACGATGTCGGCCCCCATCTCCTGGACCTTCAGCGCATACCGGACTCCCACGCATTTATGTATCCAGAGCAGACCCGCTTCCTTGAATCGGGCACAAAGGTCGGCCGGGGCCGAATGCCCGGAGGTCTCAACGATTTTCACCCCCTTATCCAGGAGGACATCAAGGTAGTCGTTGTTGTCGATGGGGCGCATCATGGGGAAAAGATTAAGATTTACCGCAAAGGGCTTGTCCGTGAATGCAAGGAGCTGATCCAGAGCTTCCGCGAATGTTTCGCGGGTCTGATAGATGGCGGAGGCAAGTATCCCTAATCCTCCCGCATTGGAAATGGCGGCAGTGAATGCAGAGGTGGAAATCCACATCATGGTTCCCCCGATAATGGGATAGTCAATTCCCAGCATTTCTGTAACGGAAGTTTTGAACATTAGGTCTCTCCTTAATTTTATGAAAACATCCGCGAGATGAAAAACAAAGATCCACGTCATTCCCGCGAACGCGGGAATCCAGGCTGTCCGCGCGAGCTTTCTGGATTCCGGAATGACGGTACTAGTAAACTGGTTTTACCCTTCAAAACCCATTAACGGACGCAGAGCGTCCCTTGTGCGTTCCCACGCAGAGCGTGGGAACGAGAGCGCTGTCTTCCATCTTCTGCGTACTGTCTACTACTTACTGCATACTGTCTTTTGGCTTCTGTCCTCCGTCCTCTGTCTTCTGCCTGCTGCCCTCTATTTCCCCATAAAGGCCAGTGGGACAAGGGATTTTCCCCTTTTCTGGGCCAGTTCCATTATGGTCATTTGAGCCACTGCCGGGGGTTCTCTCCGTTCTTCCTGTGGCTTTGCCCTGAGCTTCATGGCTTCTGTTGCACAAGTGGAAATACAAAGTCCGCAACCGATGCAGCGATCCAGGTTTACTTCGGCTACTTCTTCATCACCGATGGTTATGGCATTCATCTGGCATCGGTCCAGGCATACTTCGCAACCGACGCATAGCTCGGAGTCTACCTCAGCGAAATAATTGGCGATGACTATTTCCACCGGTTTAGGGTGTTTGTTGAGTGCCCGCAGCATGCCGCAGCAATCCCCGCAGCAGTTACACATTCCCCCGGGGTTCTGGGCATTGAAGGGCTGGGGTACCAGGCCGGCCTTTTCGCAGTCATCCAGAATCTCAATGGCCTCTTCCTGGGTAATCCACCTTCCCATTCCCTTGTCTACATAGTAATCCGCGTGGGAACCGGCCATAAGGCAGACTTCAACAGGCTTATCGCACGCCTGGTCCAGCAGGCCCTGCTGGACCCTGCAGATACATTTTGCAACAGCCAGCCTGTCCTTGGTTTTTATGATCTCACGGGCGTCATCATAGGGAACAACGGGCCAGGCAACATCGATTGCCTGGTTCACCGGGATGGTTCTCAGGGGGACAACCTGTTTTGAGACTTCGCCGGCAAACGCTTCGTTGAAGTAGTCGTCCATGAGTTGTGCCAGTTCACGATCCATGGTTTTTAGCTGATATTCGTAAATGCCTACCACGTAGGGCGCTGCACCGTACTTCGGAGCGTCTCCTTTTCGAACGCGAAATATCAGGCCGTTTTCAGCCATTTCTTCCAGGAGATTCGCCACATGGTCCGGATCCTGGCCGGTACGTTTGGCCACGTCAGTCGGTGTTTCCATCATCAGGCTGAGCTGAAGGTACATCTCCGCGGCTTCTTCGGTAAAAAGCTTTCGCAGAATTTCAATTTCCACACCGGATTCGGTAGAGGGGTACCCGATGGAATATTGGTCCAGCTGTTCCCTCAGTTTTTCAAAAATATTTCCTGACATCCCTTCTCCCTTTACGGTTAACAGCGGTTCACGGCTCACGGTTTTCGGCCACCTTGAACCATCCGTATTATTGTGACCTCCGGTAGGTGCGACTTCAGTCGCATAACGAGCGGCAATCCCGTGCGACGAAAGTCGCACCTACCCTTGTTGACCGAAACAATGATCAAGACCCGTCTTTCTTAAGGTGACTCATCGCGGATTAACGTGATATTTTCATCAATTCGCGAATAGACCATTCTCAGATCCCAGGTGTCAGGTGTCAGGTGTCAGGAAAAAACCTGGCCGCATTCATCCTATTCAACTTAATAACCAATAGTTATGCTTATTAGAACCAGAAAATTAGGAATAGCAGATACTGAAACCTGACACCCGAAACCCGACACCTCAGTTCCCGAAAAAGGGATTCTTCACGCTAATCCGCGTAGAGACCTTAAGCATAAACGGTTGTCCGCAATCCCCGCCCGCCTCGCCTGAGCGATCCTCAGACTCGCGAGGGCCGGCAGGCGAATTCCGCATTCCGCAATCCTATGTTCCCATTTCCCAAGAAGACAGGTACGTTACCTGTTCTTCGGTCAATGTGTCAATTTCCACGCCCATCGATTCCAGTTTCAATCTCGCGATTTCCTTGTCAATTTCCGGAGGGACAGGGTACACTTTCTTTTCCAGGGACTTGTATGTTTTTGCCATATGTTCCGCCGAGAGGGCCTGGTTGGCAAAGCTCATGTCCATAACGGCGGATGGATGGCCTTCGGCAGCAGCCAGGTTCACCAGCCGGCCTTCCCCTAACAGAAAAATCTTGTTACCGTTTTTCAGGGTAAACTCTTCCACGAATTCCCGGATTCTCCTTTTTTCTACGGAAGCCTCCGCGAGCCCGGGAAGGTCCAGTTCCACGTCGAAGTGCCCGGAATTGGAAACGATAGCCCCGCTTTTCATGGTGACGTAATGCTCCGCCCTGATAACATTGATATCTCCCGTGAGGGTACAGAAGAAATCACCGAGAGGGGCAGCCTTGGCTATGGGCATGACCTGGAATCCGTCCATGACGGCTTCGAGGGCTCGCAGGGGGTCTACTTCACACACGATCACGTGGGAGCCGTGTCCCTTTGCTTTGGTGGCAACGCCTCTTCCGCACCAGCCGTATCCGCTTACCACGAAGGTGCTTCCGGCAAGGAGACGGTTGGTTGCCCTGATGATCCCGTCCAGGGAACTCTGCCCTGTACCGTATCGGTTATCAAAGAGATGCTTGGTATCTGCATCGTTCACTGAGATGATGGGAAATTGCAGCACGCCGTCCTGCTCCATGCTCCGCAGCCTGATGACGCCCGTAGTGGTTTCTTCTGTTCCTCCGATCACGCTTGAAAGGAACTGCGCTCTCTGTTCTTTGGATAATCCTTGTGCCCATTTGCTGACAGAGGATTCCAAATCATCCCATTTCTCGAGGGCGATGAAAAGAAGCGAACTGACCAAATCCGCTCCGTCGTCCATGGTCATATGGGGCTCATGTTTAAGGGCGGAAAGGATATGGCTGTAGTAGGTGGCATGATCCTCCCCCTTTATGGCAAAAACCGGAATTTCATCGTCGGCTACAAGGGAGGCCGCCACATCGTCCTGGGTTGAAAGGGGATTGGATGCACAGAGTACGAGGTCTGCTCCGCCGGCTTTCAATGTCTTGGCGAGGGCTGCGGTTTCCGTGGTAACATGGAGGCATGCAGAAAGTTTCAACCCCTTCAAGGGTTTTTCTTTTTCAAATCGCTCCTTGATGCTTCTGAGCACATCCATGCTCATTTCGGCCCATTCAATCCTGAGGCGGCCCTTTGCCGCCAGGTTTATATCCTTAATATCATAATCCATAGTATAGTCCTCTCAGTAATATTGTTGTTTAAAACCAGCAATTAGCTTTTACATAGCCGTTAGCTTTAAAACCATAAGCATTTGAATGACTTTCCTCTATATTGAGACTCTCATTCTTTGATACTATCTTATTGCACTGAAAATAACGGATGCTGTACGTTGAATAGCTAATAGCTAACGGCTGATTGCATCTTTTTGCGGTTCCTCTACTTGACTGCTTTTTTAAGGTTTTCTACGGCATCTGTCTTTTCCCAGGCAAACTCGGGGAGTTCCCGTCCGAAATGACCGTAATTAGTTGTTTTTCTGTAAATGGGCCGTAAGAGATCCAGCCGTTCGATAATGGCCGCGGGTCTCAGGTCAAACTCTTTTTTTACGATTTCCGTAAGCTCGCTGCTTGGCAGGACCCCTGTACTGGATGCGCCCACCATAACGGAAACCGGTTCCGCGCGCCCAATGGTATAGGCTACTTGAATCTCGCAGTTGCGGGCAAGGCCGGCTGCCACCATGTTTTTAGCGATATAGCGGCACATATAGGATGCGCTGCGGTCAACCTTTGAAGGGTCTTTCCCGGAAAATGCCCCGCCTCCATGATAACCGAACCCACCGTAGGTATCCATGATGATCTTACGCCCCGTAAGGCCGCAGTCGCCCATGGGGCCTCCCACCACGAAACGTCCGGTGGTGTTAATGAAATACTGGGTGTTTTTATCCAGCAGTTCCTTGGGAATGACCTCGAAAATTACGTTTTCGATAATTGCCTCCCTCAGGGTATCGTGATCCACCTCCGGGCTGTGTTGGGCTGCAATAACCACAGTATGGATCCTGGAGGGAATCCCATCCGCATATTCTACGGTAACCTGTGACTTGCCGTCCGGCCTGAGCCATGGCAATTGCCCCGACTTCCGCACGTGGGCAAGTTTTTTCGTGAGCCCGTGGGCCAGATAAATGGGCATGGGCATAAGCACGTCGGTGTCCTGGCAGGCATAGCCGAACATGAGTCCCTGGTCTCCCGCACCCTGTTCTTTGAAAAGCCCGGTACCGTCAACACCCATGGCAATATCAGGAGACTGCTTGTCAATGGTGGAGACAACGGCGCAGGTTTCCCAGTCAAATCCCATGGAGGAATTTTTATACCCGATATCTTTGATGGTTTCACGGACCACATCGGATAAGTGCACATAGGCGGAGGTGGTAATTTCCCCTGAAATCATGGCAAGGCCCGTTGTTACAAGTGTTTCACAGGCCACCCTGGCCGTGGGATCCTGTCCGAGAATTTCATCGAGAACATGATCCGAAATCTGATCGGCTACCTTGTCGGGATGTCCTTCGGTTACCGATTCAGAAGTAAATAAAAAATTGGAAGGTCTCATACCTCTCTCCTTTCATTTAGGTGTGGTTTAAGGGTTTCGTTGTCAAACCCAATGGTTCATCATGAACTTTTGTAATACGTTGGTTTTGTTTCAGAAATACCCTGTTCAGGTGTCAGGTAACCCGTATATTTAGCGTCTCTGCGGGAAACCTCGCGTGCCAAGTTTCTGCCTGATCTAACTGACCATTCTTGGCAGTCAGAGACGGGCTGAAACCTGACACCAGAAACCTGAGACCTTGGTTCTGAATTATGATTCTTCACGTTAATCCGCTAAGCCCTATCCTTAACTGCCGCGCAGAATACAGTTGTCTATCAGCCGGGTTTTGCCCACATGGACAGCAAGGGCAAGCAGGGCATTCTCTGTAAGGTTGTCTAAGTCGTCCAATGTGACCGGGTCGCACAGGGTCACATAGTCTATTTTTGTAAAGGGATAGCTTTGAATCAAAGAACAGACGGCGTTCCTAATGACGTCCGCTTTTTTTTCTCCGTCCTTGAAGAGTTCACCGGCCAGATCCATCGATTTTCTGAGGCAAAGAGCGGACACCCTTTCTTTCTTAGACAGGTAGCTGTTGCGCGAACTCATGGCCAGACCGTCCGATTCTCGGTAGGTTGGTACTCCAAGGATCTGTATGTCCATATTAAGATCCATAACCATCTTGCTGATTACGGCTAATTGCTGGTAGTCTTTCTGACCGAAAACAGCAATATTCGGTTTTACAATATTGAAAAGTTTAGCGACTACCGTGGTTACTCCATCAAAATGCCCCGGTCTTGAAAGACCGCAAAGGTGCATGGGAAGTTTTCCCACCCGCACAGTGGTCTGGCTGCCTTCGGGATACATTTCTTCAGCGGAGGGCATAAAGACGATGTTCGCCCCCGCACTGTCGCCTTTTTCCAGATCGCCTTTCTCATCGCGCGGATACTGATCAAGGTCTTCATTTGGGCCAAACTGTGTGGGATTTACAAAAATACTGATGACCAGTTTGCTTGCATGCTTGATGCCCGCCCGCATTAATTCAAGGTGGCCCTCATGGAGAAAACCCATGGTGGGAACGAACGCAATGGTCTGTCCCGTAGCCCTTACGGCGTCAGACCATTGCTGCATTTCCTCAGCGGTATGAATTATTTCCATTTTATGAACACCATAGGGGGTACGCCTCTAATCGGAAAAGAAATTCCCGAGCGCCATAACGGCTTTCTGCGTGAGCGGCGTCTCGCCGCAATTTTTCGGGTTTTCCGGCCCACTGATTCCTGTATCATCCACATCAGGTCGTGGCAGGATGCCACTCACACAGGGTGTAAACCACTGATCCATTAAAGCTTTGCACCCAAATGAATTTTTACACGAGCGTAACACGGATAACCAGACCTTGATGATTGTTCTGTCCTTTCCAAGGAGTTAATCTGTCAAGATTTTATAAAAGGCTGACGCCTTAACTCCGTATTCGGATTTTACCTGTAAAGGTTTTATAAAAGGTTTACACCTGAATTCCGAATATAGAACGAACCCAGTTAAGGTCTTTTAAACACAAACAATGGCTGTTTTTTCGCCCTTTGCATACTGAGTAGTTCAAAACCCAATAAGTAGACGAAGATTCTCATGCGAGCAGCTCATCGTCTATCATTGAAAAAATGGAACCGTTCTGTTTATCACCTCGTTCCTGTTTTGTCAACAGCCAGTGCCGATGTCAGGGTCAGATACTCATCCATGGTCAGGGTTTCCGCCCGTCTTCCGGGATCGATATTACAAGAAAACATTCCTTCTAAAAGGTCTTCTTTGGACCAGGTTTCCCCGAAAAGCCCCATGGAATTCAGAAGTGTTTTCCTCCTGTGGGAAAAGGCGGCCTTCACTGTTTTGCTGAAACAGTCATCGCACACGGCCCTTTTCGGATAAGGATTTTCAAAATCAAGTGCAACCACCATGGAATCGACACGGGGTTTTGGAAAGAAGGCCCCTCGGCCGACTTCCAGAACCGGTCTTATGCCTGCGTGATACTGGATTAAAAGGGTCATGGCGCCGTAATCTTTATTGCACGGCACGGCGGCCAAACGTTTGGCCACCTCCCATTGAAACATCAGAACCGCCCTGGCAATACGCTCTCGGTTTTCCATGAGTTTTTTCAATACCGGGGAGGAAATGTTGTAGGGCAGATTTCCCACTACCTGTATTTTTTGTAGAGGCGCTGGATCGATGCCTGCAAAATTAAATGAGAGGATATCTTCCTGCACCAACGTTACATTGGAAATTTTCAGCCTGTTCAACTCTTCTTTCAGAGAAGCCACCAGTCTCCTGTCTTTTTCCACAGCAACCACGTGTGCTACGGTTCTGGACAAGGGCAACGTCAGTGCTCCAAGGCCCGCGCCGATTTCAAGGACGGTATCCTGCTGGGAAAATCCGGTCGCAGCGATGATTCCTTCAACAACAACGGGGTCAACAAGAAAATTCTGCCCTAATTTCTTGTTGGGACGGATTTTCATGGGATATCCTCTTGGGCAGGCAGTATCCTGTGCCTCCGTTCCCGCCGCAATTCACGCCAGGCCTGTATTTTTTTAAAGATTACAAGGAAAATGAAATAGGAGGGGGTGGCGACAACAATTCCCATGATCAATCCGCCAACGAGGAATGTGGCGACCATAAGGCTTCCGGAAGAAATGATTCTCTCTACAATAACCATCGATTCTTCACCGGACTTGACGGCGCCCATAATCGAAGAGAATATGGCATCCCGCCCGTCGAGGTCCAAAAATCGGGAGCCGATCTTATAACTGAAATAATAGAGAAAATACCAGTTTATAGGATTGCTGATCCATGTTCCCAGCGCCGCTGTGATCTTGCTTCCCTTGAACAAAAGAGCTAAAGCCAGTGCAACGGCCATCTGGAAAGGCATAATCGGCATCATACCGGTAAAAATACCAAAAGCCATCCCAAGAGCGAGCTCATGGGGATTACCTCTCAAACGAATGAATCGAAGATAGTAGTATTTGAGCAGTCTCTTTGGTTTCAATACGTGTAATTTACCTCTTCAATGGGATATCTGGACCTTACATCCAGGGACAGGTCGCCGATTTTTCCTTTTAAGAGCCGATGATACCCGGCTGCAGCAATCATGGCGCCGTTATCGGTGCAGAATTTCGGGGTCGGGTAAAAAACTCTGATTCCTTCCCTTGAAGCCTCTGCGGACATTCTTGTCCGCAGACGTCCATTGCATGCAACGCCACCCGCCACTACCATGGAGGCAGCCTCTGTTTTTTTCGCTGCCATGATTGTCTTGTCCACAAGGACGTCCACCACGGCTTCCTGAAAAGAGGCTGCAATATCCGCAAGGCTTATCCGGCGAAAATCCTCTTCTGATTTGTTGCCTTCTTTCCATTTTTTCATGTAGAGGGCAACTGAAGTTTTCAGTCCGCTGAAACTGAAATCGAAAGAATCTTTTTTTAAATACGCTCTGGGGAATTTGACTTTGTCGCGCTCTCCTTCCCGGGAGATTTTCTCAATGGCGACTCCGCCGGGATAATCAAGGCCGGAAATTTTGGCAACCTTGTCGAAAGCCTCTCCGGCTGCATCATCCATGGTCTGTCCCATGAGGGTGTATTTCCCATAGTTCTCCACGTGGTAGATGGAGGTGTGCCCGCCGGAAACCGTACACGCTACAAAAGGAAAATCCGGCGCTTCTTTTTCAAGAAAGATGGAAAGGATATGCCCTTCAAGGTGATTGATTGGAATAAGGGGTGTTTCCTTTGAGTACGCCAGCCCGGCTGCGTAATAAAGCCCCACCAGGAGGGAACCCACCAGTCCGGGACCCACGGTCACGGCAATGCCATCCAGTGCATCCATCCCCGTGTCTGCTTTTTGAAGGGCTTCCTCTACGACGTACATGATGTTTTTTATGTGTTCACGGGATGCCAGTTCCGGCACAATCCCCCCATGGGGACGGTGTATGCCGACCTGTGAGTGCACCACGCTGGAAAGGACTTTACGTCCATCCACCACAACCCCCGCTGAAGTGTCATCGCAAGAGGTATCTATGCCTAAAATAATCATCAATCCTCAACATCCAGTCCGAAGGCGTTATGTAGGATACGTACCGCAAGCTCCGTATATTTTTCCTTGACCACACAGGATATTTTTATTTCGGAAGTGCTTATCATCATGATGTTGATGTTTTCCGCTGCCAGGGTTTCAAACATCTTTTTGGCAACGCCGGCATGGGTCCTCATTCCCACTCCAATAATGGATACCTTGGCAATATCTTCATCGCCCATGACTTTTTCCGCGCCGATTGTCTCCGCCACCTCTCCCACAAGTTTTATGGTTTTGTAAAAGTCGGCCTTGGGCACCGTGAAAGTCAGATCGGTTAAACCGTCCTGGCTGGTATTCTGCACGATCATATCTACCACAATACCGGCCTTGAAAACAGGTTCGAAGATCGTGGAAGCGATTCCCGGATGATCAGGAACTTTCGTGATTGTCACCCGTGCTTCATTTTTGTTATAGGCAACGCCTGATACGACTACCTTTTCCATGTCTTTTGTTTCAGCCACCACCATCGTACCCCTTTCTCTGGTAAATGTTGATCTTACATGAATCGGAACATCAAATTTTTTTGCAAACTCCACTGAGCGGATTTCCAAAACCTTGGCTCCGAGACTAGCCATTTCCAGCATTTCGTCATAAGAAATGAAATCCATCTTCCCGGCTTTCGGGCAGATATTGGGATCGGTTGTGTATACACCTTCAACATCTGTATAAATTTCACAGACATCCGCATCAAGCGCTGCTGCCAATGCAACGGCTGTCGTATCAGAACCCCCTCTTCCGAGGGTTGTTATGTTCGCGTGGTTATCGATACCCTGAAATCCGGCTACTGTAACAATTCGGCCCTCGTTCAGGTTCCTGACGATTCTGTCTGTTTCAATGTCGTGAATCTTGGCCTTTCCATAAAGGTCATCCGTATGGATGGCCACCTGAAAACCCAGAAGAGAACGGGCCTCAACCCCCAGGGATTTTACGGTCATTGCAAAGAGGGCAATGCTCACCTGCTCACCGGTTGCCATGAGGACGTCCAATTCCCTCGGGTCGGGTTCAGGGGTTATTTCGGAGGACAGTTTAATGAGCCCGTCGGTCTGGCCTGCCATCGCTGACAGGACTACCACCACTTGGTTGCCCTCTTTGTGAGTTTCTATTACTCTTTGCGCCACGGCTCTGATCTTTTCTACACTGCCAACGGATGTGCCGCCGTATTTTTGTACAATAATCGCCATAGTCAGGCCTCAAAACATCGGTTACCGGTTGTCGGTTCCCGGGTTTTTTAATCGTGAACCGTAAACTGTAAACTGCTTTCTCCCAATTTCTCTAATATCTTTCCTGCCCCGGCATGGTCTGCCGAGAAAGTAAACTCTCGCGAGGAATCATTCAAGATAACAATTTTGATCGTAATTTTCCACTCGGGCAGGATCTCCGGCCACCGATCCCCCCATTCCATCACTGTTACGCCATCCTCGTATAAATACTCTTCAAGACCGGCGGCAAGGAAATCGGAAAGTTCCTCCAGGCGATAGATATCCATATGAAAAAGGGGATATTTTCCCTGGTATACGTTGACGAGCGAAAACGAAGGACTTACCACAATGGTATCTGCCGGCACACTGAGCCCCAGGGCGATTCCTTTGGTAAACCACGTCTTTCCAGTCCCCAGTTCACCGGAGAGGACAACCACATCTCCTTTTGAGAGCAACGAACCGAGTTTTCGGCCCAGTTGAATGCTTTCTTCATCGGAAATTGTTCTAATAACAAGATTCTCGTTGTTTTTCAAGTTACGAGAGTCCTTATGATGTCTGATTTGCCTATGATTCCGACCAACCGTTTTCCATTCAGAACGGGGAGTGTGTAGAACTTTTTTTCCGTCATAATCGTGGCAATATCTTCGATGGGGGTTTTCTCATCGACGGTGGCTGGTTCCGGAGTGTAAAGTTCTCCAACAGTAGTTGCGCTGATTCTCTCTATCTCTTTTTCCATTTTCTTTGTCCCTTCAAGAGAGAAAACCGCGTCAAAAAGTGCAAAAACTGTAGGAATATGGAGTTTTTTGTCTTTGCGGATGAGATCGCTTTCACAGATGATTCCGATTAACAACCCATCATCGTCAACAACCGGAACGCCATTGATATTCTTCTTGTAAAGAATTGCAGCAAGATCGGTCAGAGATGTTTCTTTTTTTACCGTAATCACATCCGTGGTCATAATATCACTTGCGTTTAACATACTCATCACTCCTTTAGGTCTTAGAAATCTTTTACAATATCGATCATTTTTCTCACTGCATTTTCGAAACCCACAAGCACGGCCATAGCCACGATACTGTGCCCAATGCTATACTCTTCAATCAAGGGAAGTTCTTTGAACCGCTTGATATTTAGATAGTTGAGCCCATGGCCTGCACTGATGCCAAGGGAGAGAGCTGCTGCGGCTTCAACGGCCATGGCGATCCTTCCAAACCGTTGCGTTGCTTCTTCTTCTGTTTTCGCTTCGGAGTAATGGCCCGTGTGGATTTCAACAATATCACCACCGCATGCATGGGAGGCCTTTATCTGCTCAGGATCAGGGTCCACGAAAAAACTGACCTGAATCCCACCCTTTTTTAGCTGCTGGGCAACTTTCTGGTAGTGCTCCGGTCTTCCCTTCACGTCGAGCCCACCTTCTGTGGTCAGTTCTTGCCGTTTTTCAGGAACAAGGCTAACCAGGTCGGGCCCCGTTGCCAGGGCTATTTCCACCATTTCGTCGACTGCGGCCATTTCCATATTCAATTTGCTTTTCACGGTCTGTCGCAGCAGCTGAAGGTCCCGGTCATGAATATGTCTTCGGTCTTCACGAAGGTGGCAGATGATTCCGTCAGCGCCCACCAATTCCGCTAAGCCGGCAGCCAAGACCGGATCCGGTTCGTTTATCCCCCTTGCTTCTCTGACGGTAGCCACATGATCTACATTAACGGCGAGACGCGCCATAATATGGTCCTCCATTTTGTCTTGTTTCGAGTTGTTTCACACGAGCGCCGCCTTCCCGTTTTAAAGCGGGGGCAGATCGAGGAAGAAATTTCTCATATGACCTTACCGCCCGCTACGCTCAAGACGCAAAGAACGCTAAGATGTTATTTTTTACCGAATCGGGACGGACGATTCGGTAAAGCAATCGGCCCTTCGGGCATTTAGGGAGAATGGAACCGTTATCAGAATTATTCTGAAGGATCACACAGAAAAAATGGGCTGTTTTTTCGAATCGTCCGTTCCGATTCGAAAAAGGCTTTGCGTCCTTCGCGCCTTGGCGGTTCAATTCAAATGTTTCACACGATTGCCGCAAGCCTCTTTTCCATTTTTTCCATCAGAATGGCTTCTTCATCATTCTTTTCGTGATCATACCCTACGAGATGCAGTACGCCGTGAACGAGAAGAGTGTTCACTCTCTGTTCCAATGTTTCTCCGAACTCCACGGATTCCTGTTGGGCCCTGTCAAGGGAAATAACCACATCTCCAAGCATCGCGGATTGGGGACTTGCGCAACCATCCCCTGTTGTTCCGGATTCATCCATGGCAAAAGCAAGGACATTCGTAGACCCTTCTTTTGCCCTGTATTGGCTGTTGAGAGCACTCATTTCCCGATCATCGGTAAAAAGAATGCTCAATTCCCGGTTATCGCAACCCAAGTCTTTTAAGACTTTCTCCATTTCCTGCTTTATCTTCCGCTCTTTCAAGAGCGGGGTCGGCTTTTGAAAGCGGATCTGTATCTCCATTCTTTCCTTTCTTTGAAGCGCCATTTTTTCCTGCCCCGTTTGTAGCGGGTTCCTCCGCACGACCGGAGGCAATCTTGATAATCGGTTCCGGATAGGCAATGCGGTGATGGAAGATGCCGCTCAATGTCTGGTTAAAACTCTTGGCAATCTCATGGAGATCCTTCAAGGTTAATTCGCATTCATCCAATTGACCGTCTGAAAATGTCTTGTTCATGATTTTCTGGACCATGCCCTGAATCCTTGCGGTAGTCGGGTCTACAAGGGTTTTTGAGGCCGCCTGTACCTGGTCTGCAAGCATGACCAGCCCGGCTTCTTTTGTCTGGGGTTTGGGGCCGGGGTAACGAAAATCCGCTTCTTCCACCTGAATGTTTTTTTCTCCCTTTTTCCCCGCCTGGTTTTTGGCTTTCTCGTAAAAAAATGAGATAAGACTTGTGCCGTGATGCTGTCGAATGATCTCTATGATCTCTTTCCCCAATTTGAATTTCCTTGCCAGTTCAACGCCGTCTTTCACGTGGGAGGTCAAGATCAGGCTGCTCATGGAGGGCGCCAGTTTTTCATGTTTGTTTTCACTGGATCTTTGGTTTTCTATGAAATAGAGAGGCTTTTTTATCTTTCCTATATCATGATAATAGGCGGCTACTTTTGACAGCAGCGGGTTGGCCTGAATCGCCTGGGCCGAAGCTTCAACCAGATTGCTGACAATAACGCTGTGATGGTATGTTCCGGGCGCCTGGACCATGAGTTCGCGCAGGAGCGGCTGGTCCAGACTCGCCAGTTCTAATAATTTGATGTCCGTTGTGTAGCCGAACGACATTTCAACGAGCGGCAGAATGCCCGTCGCTACAACCCCCACGAGAATTCCTCCCATAAACGCGGCACAGAGCGCCAACCCTGTTTCAAAAGTAAAGAAAGAGCCGTACAGGGTCTCAAGGCAAAGGGCCATAATCATATTGCAGAGTCCTACCTTAAGACCTGTGCGGATGAAAACACCCCGTTCTCTGCATTGTGTAACACCGGATGCTGCTACGAGAGAGCCTGTAAAAAAGTACATGAAAAAGCCCACACGTCCATCGACAACGAGGCAGGCCAGGACAGACACCACGAGAGAAAAACTGGCGGCAACCCTGATTCCGTGAAATATGGAAATGAGCATCGCTCCGCTGGCTACGGGAATGGCGAACAGCAGGACCCTCGGGCCAAAATAGTGAAATCCCCGGGCGATTTCGGTGGATACCAGATCGAATGCAATAACGACCAGGAAGATCGTCAAAAGGGTTCCCAGAAAAAAGTAAATATCCTTGGACGAGGAAGAAGAAACAGCAGAAGATTTGGTGAAAAGTCCAGCGATGTACATGACCAGTAAAAGCATGGCAATAAAGACGGCCATGGCGGGAAATTTACCTAAAAAGTCATTTTGTTTCAGAAGCCTGTACTGCCCGGTGAGCTTCAGAAGGTGATCCGAGGTTATCCTTTCCCCTTCCCTCACTAACATCTCACCTTTTTTGATAATCACATAGAACGGTTTTACGGATTTTCTTGCAATCTCCTTTTTTAAAGCAGTTTCCCGTTTGTTGAAAGTAAGATTCGGTTTGATCAGTGAAAGAGCCATTTCTATGGTGGCTTCTTTCAGTTCCTCTGGTCGGATTTTGTTGTCTTCGATCTGTCCCTGTTCTTTTACAAATTCATCGGCGGATTGAACGTCGTAAAATCGAATCAGATCTCCCACTTTTTTTTCTTTTCTATCCCCGATATCGTGCAGGATAATCCCTTTCCCGCCCTGACTCATCAGGGTTCCCTTGTCGGCGACAACGCCGCTCTTGTATACCTGGGCTGCAAGGCTCAAGAGAAACGTTTCCACATCTTTTGGGAAATCATGCCTTATCAATGTGTTGATACGTTCGTCGTTGAAGGGAATGTCCAGGATTTCAAAAAAATGGATCTTGAAGGACTCGATGCTTTCGGTGGTGTTATCGGAAACCTTTTTGGATGTTTCCTTTGCAGTTTCGGAAATATAGGTGAAGTCAACATAAGTGGCTACGTGATCCCGCCCTAACTCAAAGGCCTCTTTGATCCGTGAATCAAGGTTTGCTGCGGTGGGATCATAATCGTATACGTAGAGGGCGGCTTTAACGGCATCTTCCCTGCTCTTATCCGTCAGGGTGGTGTTTTCAACGAGGAAACGTTTGTTTGCCTTGACGTCTCGATCCGCAATATCCCCAAGTTTGTAGGCCTGCGGGCGGACGAGAATGCTCGGAAAAAGGAGGATCGAAAAAATTGCGCTTAAGGTAATCAGTGCATACCATATTTTGGCCTCCATTCCGAAAAGGGTCGCCTTTTTCCCCCCCCGTTTTTTATTTCTCCGTAATGGGTCCCTCTCCTTTTTTCCGAGGGGCTTCATTGTCTTGAGGGATTTAGGCGCAGTTGCCTTGGGTTTCTTGCCAATCATGCTGCATTTCCTGAACCGTTGGATGTCCCGTTTGAAACGCTTTCATAAGCGTCGATTATTTCCTGCACAAGGGGGTGCCTGATAACATCTTCTCTTGAAAAAGAAACAAAGTGTATGCCGTCTATTTTCTGAAGGATCCGCCGTGCCTCAAGAAGTCCCGATATCTGGCCTCTCGGCAGGTCGGTCTGGGTAACATCTCCCGTAATTACCGCCTTCGATCTAAACCCGAGACGCGTCAAAAACATTTTCATCTGTTCCGGTGTTGAATTTTGGGCTTCATCCAGAATTACAAAAGAATCATTGAGTGTTCTGCCTCTCATGAAGGCAAGAGGCGCTACTTCGATAACTCCCTGATCCAAGAGCTGGGAGGCATTTTCAAAAGGCATCATATCGTGGAGAGCGTCATAAAGTGGTCTCAGATAAGGATTTATTTTTTCATAAAGATCTCCGGGCAAAAAGCCCAGACGTTCACCGGCTTCTACGGCTGGTCTTGCCAGGACAATACGGGATACTTCTTTTCGCATAAGGGAAGAGACTGCCATGGCCATGGCGAGATAGGTCTTGCCTGTTCCAGCCGGTCCAATTCCAAAAACCATGTCAAACTTTCTTATACCTTCCACGTATTTTTTCTGGTTGATGGTTTTGGGGACAATCGTTCTCTTACTGGCCGGAATGAAGACTTCCGTCTTGAAAATTTCCTTGAGGTTTACGGAGCTGTCGCTGCTCAGTATTCTGACTGCGTAGGCCACGTCGCTGGAATAAAGAGGGTATCCTGCCTTCAAAAGACCATAGAGTTGCGTAAGAACTTTTTCGGCAAGATCCACTTCCCAGTCTCCTCCCTGGAGAAGCAGTTCATTCCCCCTGCCGTTCAGCGATACTCCGGTTTTTTTCGCGATAATATTTAGATTTTTGTTTTGTTCGCCGCAGAGCGTCTGCATCAAAGTCTGGTCAGGGAAATTAATTTTCCTGGAAATAGTTTTCATACTTATCCTTCTTCCCCGTAAACCTGCATGAGTATGCGCCTTTTTCGGCGCCGGTTATCAAAATCGAGAAGGACGATCTGTTGCCATGTGCCCAGGGCCAGAGTGCCTTCTACCACGGGGACATGCAGGGACGGACCAAATATAGCGGCCCTTACATGGGCATACCCGTTTCCGTCTCCCCATCTCTCATTATGTTCGTAGTATATATCTTCAGGAGCAATCCTGTCTATGGCCTTCTTGAGGTCGCTCACAGCCCCGCTTTCAAATAATATAGTCTCTTGTTTGGCCTGTATGCCCTGCTTTGAGTGCGAAGTTCGGGCAATATAATACCTTTTTCAAGAAATGCACAGAATGTGCATTATCTGCTCAGGATCTGGGCCTGCTGAAACATGAAACGCCTTATGCTGATGTTCATGAGAAGTCCCAGTGCAGCCATGGAGGTAACTACGGATGAACCGCCATAACTGAAAAGCAGGAGAGGAATCCCTACCACAGGAAGAAGACCGGTTACCATTCCCACGTTGATGACAACCTGCCAGAATACAATGGCTACAATTCCGACAGCCATCATTGATCCGAATCTGTCTTTTGAACTCCTTGCAATATTCAACCCCCATAATATAAGGAATAGGTATAAAAAAAGAAGGACAACCGAGCCAATGAGTCCCCACTCTTCTGCAAGGACAGAGAAAGCAAAATCCGTGTGCTGTTCCGGAAGGAAATGCAGCCGTGTCTGGGTTCCCTGCAGATAACCTTTTCCCCATAAAAAGCCGGATCCTATGGCAATTTTAGACTGGTTGATGTGATATCCGGCTCCCAATGGATCCATGTCAGGGTTGATAAAGGTCATAATTCGAGCTCTCTGGTAGTCTTTCAGGCCAAGCCAGACAAAAGGGGCGAAGGATAGGCAGGTTCCAAAGAAAATGAGCAAGGATTTCCAGTGTACCTTTGCAACCAGCACCATGGAGGCCGATAAGAGGGCTATAAAAAGAGCCGTTCCAAGATCGGGCTCCTTTAGAATCAGGGCAAATGGGAACAGAATTAGAAGAAATGGTTGCCACAAATCTCTCAGCCTATACTCTGAAGCCCCTCCACGCTCACTGAAGAATTTGGCCAGAACCATAACCATGGCGATTTTAGTCAATTCAGAAGGCTGGAAAGAGATGGGGCCCAGAATAAGCCATCGTTGAGATCCGGATGATACTTTTCCCACTAACAGTACGATAACAAGTAGAATGACGGAGAAAAAATAGGCTGGAAAAGCCATCCGTTCCAGGAGGTAATAGTTGAATGTGGTCATGAGGAAGAAGATTACAAACCCGATCAGAAACCAGTATATTTGTTTCTTGAAAATCTGGGCGCCGCCAATGTCCCTGATGGGATACGTTGCGCTGTAAAGATTAAGGATGCTGACTCCGGCTATAATAATGAGCAGGATAAGCAAAACCCAATCAAAATTCTGGATTAAGCGGCGATCAAGCATTATTTTTCAGTATCCTTTCCGGCAAGAAAGGTATCAATCAGTTCCTTGGCGATTGGAGCGGCTGCACTTCCACCATGACCACCATGCTCGACTATGACGGCGACCGCTATTTCAGGGGCCTCAGCCGGTGCAAGTGCGACAAACCAGGCATGGTCCCTGTATTTCCAGGGAATTTCCTCTTCCTTTTTCAGGGCCGGGTCTTTTTTCATGGCAATTACCTGCGCCGTTCCTGTTTTTCCGGCAACCGTAAACCCTTTTACCTTCGCCTTTTTAGCCGTACCGCGAGGTTCATTGACGACACCGCAAAGGGCATTTTTTACGACGTTTAGATATTCCTTTTTTATTCCTAATTTTTCAGGGGGCTGTGGGGTGAACCTGTGGGTTTTTTCACCCCCTGGTTCCCTGATCCATTTTGTTATCTGCGGTTTATGTATGACCCCGCCGTTAAAAACTGCAGAGATCAAGGTGGCCATTTGGATGGGTGTTGCAAGAACAAAACTCTGCCCGATGGAACACGAGATGGTCTCACCGGTCTGCCACGGGACACCATATCTCCTCATTTTCCATTCTTTCGTAGGGACCAGTCCGTTCTTTTCATTGCCCAGGGCCAGCCCGCTTTCCCTGCCCATGCCCAAAAGTTTTGCGTATTTCGCAATCTTGTCAATTCCCAGTCTTTTTCCGACCGTATAAAAATAGACGTCGCACGATTCCACGAGGGCCTTGTGGAGATTTACTTTACCGTGGCCATATTTTTTCCAACATCTGAATTTACTCTTTCCCAGAAAAAAAGACCCGCCGCAGAATATCTCTTCGTCGGCTGTGATGACTCCCTCCTGCAGGGCTGCCAGGGCGACAACGATCTTAAAAATTGACCCCGGTGGATATTGGCCCGTCAATGCCCGGTTCTGGAGGGGGAAATCTTTGGATGTCATCATGTTTTTCCAGGTTTTATGGTCAATCCCTTTTATGAAGAGATTAGGGTCGAAAGAGGGGGTACTTGCTAAAGCGAGTATTTCGCCATTCATGGGGTTCAGGCAGACGATGGCCCCATGTTTTTCCAGAAGAAGATTTTTGGCAAGGGTTTGCAGTTCGGTGTCTATGGTGAGAAAGACATCCGATCCGGAAATGGGAGCTTTGCGTGAGATGACCTGGATTTTTCGGCCTGCTGCGTCAACTTCTACCTGTTCTCCACCCCTGATACCATGGAGCATGGTCTGCCATTTCCATTCTATTCCTGTCTTTCCGATCAAATCACCCGATCTGATATTTTTATAGGTCCCTTTCTGCAATTGCTTTTCCGTAACTTCTCCAAGATACCCAAGAACATGGGGCGCAAGATCCCCTCTGGAATAGCGTCGCTGGGGTTTTACCTTTATGACGATTCCGGGCAGATCAAACCCATGGGTTTCAATTCTTGCAAGTTCATCGCGGGAGATATCTTTCTTTATCAGGACCGGTTTGAAGGGCATGGAGCGTGCAATTGTATTGAATTGCTGCGCGGTCTGATCCGGATCCAATTCGATCAAGCCCTGCAATTTGGAAAAGAGGTCGGCACGGTCCTGGATGTCTTCGGGAATGACATACAGGTCGTACGACGGTCGGTTATCCACCAGGATATCCCCATTTCTGTCAAGAATCATCCCCCTCGAAGAATCCACGTACTGAAGCCTGATGCGGTTGTTTTCCGATCTGGAAAGATAAACCGGCCCCTTCACGACCTGTAGAAACCACAAACGAAGAATCAATATGCTGAATATGGACAGTACGAACAGGGAGGCAAACCTCAGCTGCCTTTGGAAAACTTCGGATGAAACAGGGTCGAATTTGTATGTTTTCAAATTGTTATCTCTATGTTAATCACTTGTTTCCGGTTCCTGGAAATGGATGGACCGTTCCGGAGAAAGATCGTCTTCATCTTCCAAAGGTATGGCGCGAAGACTGTTTAGCAACATGAATACCAAAGGGGCGATGATTGCGCTGCCGAGAATAGAAATGGCAGCTGTCTTGAAAAAATGAGACGATGCAATCAGGTTATGGGAAAAAAGACCGACAATCAAAATTTTCAATATCTGCTTGAAAAGAACTGCCAGCGCTACGATAATAACCTGGCCCCTTGCTTCCCTGAGGTTAAAAAATCTGGAAGCAACGGTGATTCCCCAGAAAACACCAAGATAAAGAGATGGGAAAAGCCCTTGTAGTCCGGCTGAGAAAAGATCGATGAATATCCCTTGTCCAAGGGCAAAAGATCCTGCCGCAAGCTGACCGGATGATAGAAAAAGATAGGCTGTCAGAATCGTCAGGAAGTCCAGATCAAAAAAATCAACTCCCCAGGGATTGGTCCAGATCCCCTTCAACAGGGTCAACAGGGCGCCGGCCAACCATATCAGAATATAGAAGGTTATCATTCTATTTTGTTTCGACTCTTTGAGGTATCGAAACTTTTTATTTTCTATTCGTTTTGTCCGCATTGGGCCTAAAAGCAGCAATTAGCTTTTGAGCTATTAGCCGTTAGCTTAATGATGTAAATGATTTATATCAATTGTTCCTGCATTACAGTTTTCACTTTTTGATGCTAACCTATTGCAGCGTAAATGATTGATATTGTATGGCTAATAGCTAACACCTAACGGCTAATTGCATTTTCTTGGTTGAGTATAATCATTACTTCTTCCAGCGTGGAGAAATCGACAGCAGGTCTGACTTTAATCTCCTTGAAAAGCATTCCTGGATTTTCGCTGATATGCAGGATTTTTCCCACGGGCAGACCTTTGGGAAATACTCCTCCTAATCCGGATGTGATGATTTGGTCCCCTATCGCTGCATTTGCTGTTTTGGCGAGATATTCGAGGTTGCAGACGTCCGTTGAAAGCCCTTTGAGAATTCCTCTGTCCCGCGATCTTTGCAGGAGACAGTCTATTGCGCTGTTCTGGTCTACGACCAGCAGAATTTTGGAGAAGTCAGGCGATACTGAAATCACCCGTCCCACCACCCCTGAGGCATTTACCACGGGCATATTCTTTTCTATGCCGGCCACACTTCCTTTGTCCACGATAATTGATTTGAACCAGCCGGAAGGATCGAGTCCAATGACTTGGGCTGCAATAACGGGGTTGCTTATTATCTGTTTAAATTGGAGAAGCTTTCTCAGCCTTTCATGGGTTGCCAACAGTTCTTTATATCGGCTGTTTTCCGTTTTTAAGAGATCGATATCTTTATTTAATCGTCTGTTTTCATCCTTCAGACCGACAAGGTAAAAATAATCCGTCCAGAGTCTTTCTACGGAACCAACTGCCAGTTTTATTAATTTTTGAAACGGGGTGGTGACCTCAATGATGAATTGTTCGGCAGGATTCCATGATTGATTCGGACCGGGATTCGTCGAAAGCAGAAAAAGTGCAAATCCTGTAAAAACGATCCAAATCCATATTTTATTGAACCCTTTTTCCCGTTGCAATGCGAAATTTCCTATCGGATCGTAACTTCCTTGAGGATCTCTATGTTGTCAAGAGCCTTTCCTGAACCTAAAACGACCGTGGAGAGAGGGTCTTCCGTTATGGTGACGGGCAGTTTCGTTTCTTCCCTCAGGAGGGCGTCAAGATTTTTGAGCAATGCGCCGCCTCCGGTCATCACAATGCCCCTGTCTACAATGTCCGCTGCTAATTCCGGCGGGGTTTGTTCCAACGCTATTCGGACTGCTTCAACAATGGCGTCCACCTGTTCAGAAATGGCCAACCGGACTTCATCGGAATCAATGGTCAGGATTTTGGGGATACCACTGACAAGGTCTCTTCCTTTCACCTCAATGGTTTCAGGTTGTTCGCTCGGATAGGCATTGGCAATTCCCGTTTTTATAATTTCTGCGGTGCTTATGCCAATGAGGAGGTTATATTTTCTCTTGATATGTTGAAGGATGGCTTCATCCATTTTGTCGCCACCAACTCTGACGGATTTACTGTAAACAATGCCTGCAAGCGATATGACGGCAACTTCCGTAGTTCCCCCTCCGATATCAACGACCATATTGCATATGGGCTCGGTAATGGGCAATCCCGCCCCGATGGCTGCGGCCATTGGTTCTTCGATGAGAAAGACCTCCCTGGCTCCCGCAGATTCGGCCGACTCACGGACAGCCCTTTTTTCCACCTGGGTGATCCCGCTCGGTACACAGATAATGATTCGAGGCCGTACAAGGGTCCTTCTGTTGTGAACCTTTCTGATAAAATGGCGAAGCATGGCCTCTGTAATTTCAAAATCCGCGATCACACCATCTTTCATAGGGCGAATGGCGACAATATTTCCCGGTGTCCGCCCTAGCATCATTTTTGCCTCTCTGCCGACGGCCAGGACCTTGGTGCCCCCTCTGCCGTCTTTTCTCACAGCCACCACCGAAGGTTCGCTTAACACAATCCCCTTGCTTTTCATGTAAACCAGCGTGTTGGCAGTGCCGAGATCGATCGCCAAATCGTTGGAGAATAGACCCAGAATTGGATCGAAAATCATGGAGTTCTCCTTTCCTTAATTAGTGTCCATCCATTAATACCATTGCGGACACTCCGGGTTTCCAATTCACTGTGTCATTTTTCGCAAGGTTTAGTCGACGATCCCGCGCTTTTGGCGGGGGAAAATCCCGCCCGGGCGGGACACGGAGACGTACGATAGTACGTCGCACAAAGAAACCCGCAGTTTGACGCTGACCTGTCCCGAAACAATCGGGGTATTGCGGAAAAGGGCCATCTTTTAGGAACTCTTTCTGTATGCCTGTGCCTACTCTGCTATTCTTAAAGGATGTGGAGCAAATTATCAATTATAAAATGGTTAAATTCTGAAAAAAGCGATTTTCACACTTTATCATAACCTTTTGAAATGTTTGTTTTAAAAAGGTTCTTTAGAAATTTCAGGAAAATGGGTGCTTTTAGATGGCTTTTGGGCTTGCTTCAAACGCCGGCGATTATTATGTTATATTTACCTCGTGTGAGACTTCAGTTGGGTTGAACCGCAAAGGCGCGAAGGCCGCAAAGCCTTTTTCGAATCGGAACGGACGATTCGAAAAAACAGCCATGATTGTTTCTGTGTGAAACGTAAACATTCTTCGAAATGCCCGAAGGGCCGATTGCTTTACCGAATCGTCCGTTCCGATTCGGTAAAAAAAACAAAATCTTAGCGTTCTTTGCGTCTTGAGCGCAGCGGCCGGTAAATAATCCTTACTTATTTTGTCTTGACAAGATATTAGACCTGTGCTTATATTGAAGATTACGCTAAATCTAACGTAGGGGATTATTATGAAAAGAACTTATCAGCCCAGCAGAATTAAAAGAGCAAGGACTCACGGTTTCAGGGCCAGGATGCAGACAAAGGGTGGAGTAGACGTCATAAATCGAAGAAGAGCCAAGGGAAGGAAGCGGCTGACCGTATAAACGGTTTTAAGTATCCTGCTGACTGTAATGCGATTTCATGGTATCTCTTTCGTTTCAAAAACGGGTAAGACTATTGAAGCGGGCCGAATTTGTCAATCTCAATCGGTCGGGAAAGCGGCATCACGCAAAACATTTTATTGTTATCGCCAAACACAACGGGTTGCAAATCAGCAGGCTTGGGGTCAGTGTCAGCAAAAGGGTAGGAAACGCGATCAAGAGAAACAGAGTCAAACGGCTAATTAGGGAATTTTTTAGGCTCAACAGACCATTTTTTCCCCATGGGTATGATTTTGTCGTCATAGCGAAAAAGGATGCCGGATATCTGGATTTCAAAAAAACTCAAGAGGAACTCGGTGAGTTCTTTCTGGATAAAAAATTTGTTTCTTCTATGTAGAAAGTTACCCGTGTGGCTGATTGCTGCTTATCAACTGCTGATTTCCCCTTTCTGGTCGCCTTCCTGTCGTTTCTACCCCACATGTTCAAACTATGCTCACCAGGCCTTTCAGAAGTATGGTGTGCTGAAAGGAGCGTACCTGACCGTGGTGAGGATTGCCAAGTGTCATCCGTTTCATCCTGGCGGATATGACCCTCTTGTGTGAAACTTGGAAAAAAGCGAATATTCAATATTGAACAAGGAATGTCCAATGTCGAAGGAAGGTGTTCCTCCTGTCCTTATAACCCTGAAAGAGTCAGAGCGAAGCGATTCCACCCTTCGATATTCTGCGGTTCCTTGTTCGATATTCTGCGGTTCTCTTTTCCTGGTTACATGCTCTAATGTGAAAATGCGTAAGTTTCCTCTTTGATCTGACTGGCTCTTTTTCAGCGGGCGGCGGCGCTCATATGAAACTTCTTTTAGAAACTGGAAATTTGAAACTTAAAATTGGATGCTCTGAACACTGACACCCGACACCTGAAGCCCTGTTTTGGAAGTTTTCTTCTCGATCAGACTGACCATCTTTCCCGGTCAGAGGCTACGCTCGCTTGGAGCTCCGTTATTTAGAAGAATATAAACCGTTCAAAAATCAGAGAATCTCGCCGCGCAGCAATCCGGACTGCAAAGTGACCGTCATGATACACGCTTTTCGTGTCTGATGGTCAAGATATCCAGCAGATCAGATTGACATGCGACAGCGTGAGCAGGCCCACTTTATATGGATAAAAAAACAATCATTGCCTTCGCTTTATCTTTCGTCGTACTCGTTGGTTGGTCATTCTTTTTCGGTCCAAAACAGGATCAGCCTTCAACAGATCAGAAAACAGTTTCCCAGGAAGTCCCTAAAGACCAGTCCGTTCCAGCACAGGCCTTGGAGAAAGCGTCGGAAATGTCCTCAGCGGCGCCCGTTCAGGCGTTGGCAGCGTCTGTCCCAAGAGCCGATGAAAAGGAAATTACGGTAGATACCCCCTTCTACAGGGCTGTCTTCAGCAATGTGGGCCCTGCCATCAAGAGCTTTGAATTAAAAAAATATCGCCAGAGAGTTGAAGTTGATTCTCCATTGATCGACCTGAATACCCTCAAGGAAGGAATGGGTAATTACCTCGTTGCGGGTTTTCAGAACCAGACGAACAACGGAACCTCAAATCTGGTTTTCCACACAGATCAGGACGCCATCCGGCTCACTCCGGAATCTTCTCCCCAAACGATCACATTCCAGGCGCAGACTAAAGAAGGCATTGTTCTCATGCAGACCCTTCGTTTTTATCCGGACCAGTACCGGATTGATCTGAAAGCGGAGGTGACCAATGGGACGGCTAATCCAGTGACGGGAAGTTTTGCGATTTTTCTTATGGCGATGCCTCCGGAAAAAGCGGCCAGCTACTATTCCTATGAGGGATTCGCCGTTCTTCTCGACGACAAACTGGAAGAAACGGAAGTGGAAGATGTAAACGAAGAAAAAACCGTTTCCGGCAAGTTGGGCTGGATTGCTTACGAGGATAATTTTTTCATTTCCGCAGTTGTTCCTGAAGTGGCGGAAAAAGGGACCTTCAGGGCACAGAAACTTCCATCCGGCGCTCTCAATGGGGTCTATCTTCTTCCTCCAGTCACCATCAATCCGAACGGGATTCAATCGGTCGAATATGAATATTATCTGGGCCCTCGGGACCTGGGTATTATGAAGAAATTTGGAAAGAACCTGGAACAGGCCATCAATTTCGGGTGGACGGATATCATTGCGAAACCGCTCTTGTATATCCTACGTTTTTTTCATGATTACCTCCACAATTATGGAGTATCCATCATTCTGTTGACCATCCTTGTGAAGATGCTTTTCTGGCCCCTTACCCACAAGAGCTACAAGTCTATGAAGGAGATGCAGAAACTCCAGCCCATGATGACCAAGCTACGGGAGAAATACAAGAGCGACAAACAGAAAATGAATCAGGAGATCATGGGATTGTACAAGACGTACAAAGTAAATCCCATGGGGGGATGTCTCCCTATGGTCATACAGATCCCGGTTTTTTTCGCGCTTTTCCGGGTTTTGGGAAATTGTATCGAACTCCGACATGCCCCTTTTGTTTTCTGGATCAACGACCTTTCAGCTCCGGATCGACTGTTCAATTTTTCGTTCGAAATTCCGTTTATGACCGCTCCTTACGGAATTCCGGTTCTGACCCTGCTGATGGGCGGATCCATGTTTCTCCAACAAAAAATGACGCCAACACCTGGCGATCCGATGCAAGCCAAAATCATGATGTTTTTGCCCGTTATTTTCACCTTCATGTTTATCAACTTTCCATCCGGACTTGTTCTGTACTGGTTAATAAACAATCTGTTGTCCATAGGTCAGCAGTACAGAATTTATAAAATGCCGACATAATTTCTGGAGGACACCCAATGCGACCCAACGAATTTGAAGGAAAAAACGAGGAAGATGCTGTGGCGAAGGCCTGCCGCAGCCTGAACCTTAAGCGCGAAGAATTACAGATTGAGGTCCTGGAACCAGGATCTTCTGGGATTTTCGGTTTGGTAGGAGGCAGAAAAGCCAAAATCAAAGCCGTCCCCATCGTTAAAGAGACTATTCCTGAGGAGGAACCGGCAGCTCCGGAAGTAGCGATAGCTGTGGAAGTTCCTGAAAAACCTGTAGCGGAGTTGGCGAAAGCCGAAAAAACTTCCGTGGAACCCGCAGTAGAGACGGAAGATGACGACGGAATTGGCGTAGCCAAAGAGGCCCTTGAAAATATCCTTGCTCTGATTCCCATGGAAGGAACTGAAGTTACCGCAGCCCATGTGGATGGCACTATTACCCTGAATATTGACGGAGATAAGTCAGGGTTGCTCATAGGGCGGAAGGGAAAAACATTAGACGCCCTTCAATTTATTGTAAACAAGATCGTGAACAAATCCCTCGAAAAGAGAACCCGCGTCCTCGTTGATTCCGAGAATTACCGCCAGAGGAGAAAAGAATTCCTGGTTGAAATGGCCATGAGAATGGGCGACAAGGCAAAAAAGATCAAAAAGCCGGTTGCAACCAATCTTCTCAATCCACACGACAGACGAATCGTACACCTGGCCCTGAAAGACGATGAAGAACTTGGAACAAAAGGCAGCGGCGAAGGTATCCTTAAGAAAGTGGTGATCATTCCTAAGAATCGCCATTCTTCTAAATCCGGTCGTTCCGGTAAAAGGGCATGATAATAGTAACACCTAAAAGCTGCGATTAGCTCTTAGCTATTAGTCGTTAGGTTAAAGATATCAAGCGTTTGAATGACTTTTTTCGCGCCGGGATTCTCACTTTTTGATGCTAACCCACTGCGCCCTACGTTACTGGTTTTGTTCGGCTAATAGCTAAAGGCTAACCGCTAATTGCATTTTTTAAGTAACAAGTGACGAGTGACGAGTGACGAGCGGAACCCCCAACGATACCATTGCGGCCATAGTAACTCCTCCTGGTCGGGCAGGGATTGGCATCATTCGTCTGAGCGGACCCCTTTCCCATCCCATTGCAAAGACCGTATTCCAGCCTAAAAGGGCGCAGGATGCCTTCGAGAGTCACCGCCTTTATCTTGGACATGTCGTTGACCCCGGTACGGGGCGCCCTGTAGATGAAGTTCTCCTCTCTTTTATGTACGCGCCCCAGACCTACACGCGCGAAGATATCGTTGAAATAAACTCACACAGTGGCTATGCCCTGCTGGAAACTATCCTGAGATTTGTTCTAGAGCAGGGAGCCAGGTTGGCAAGGCCCGGAGAGTTTACCCTGAGGGCATTTCTTAATGGCCGTATTGACCTTACGCAGGCGGAAGCGGTCATGGATGTGATCAATTCAAGGTCCGAGAAAGGTCTTTTCCTTGCTTCACAACATATGTCGGGACTTTTCGGAAACCAGGTGGAACAATTGAAGTCCCACGCTATTCATATCCTCGCAAGCGTGGAGGCTGCCATTGATTTTCCGGATGAAGGCCTGGAGACGGCCTCCCTGTTTGCAGGTTGGCCCGATGCCATTGAAAATGGGCTCATAACGCCTGTGAAAAAACTGATCCGGTCAGGTTCCAACAGGATCTGGCTGGAAGGGATTAATGCAGTGATTGCGGGACGAGTCAACGCGGGAAAGTCCAGCCTTTTGAATCGCCTCCTCAACGAAGAGCGGGCTATTGTTACACCGTTTCCCGGGACGACCAGAGATTTCATCGAGTCCGGGATGGAAATTGAGGGGGTCCCTTTCCGCTTGGTGGATACTGCCGGTTTTCGAGATGCAGTGGATGATGTGGAACATCTCGGAATCAGTTTGACGGAAAAAAAAGTCTCTGAAGCGGATCTGCTCCTGATTGTTATGGATTGGAGCCGCCCTTTGTCTAAGGAAGACAGGAGCATCCTTTCCAGGGCAGGCGATATACAGGCCATTCTTGTTCTGAATAAATCAGACCTGCCCTGCAATCCACAGGAAGCATCTGACCTGGAGGCCTTACCTGACTTTCCCAAGGTCAGAATTTCCGCCTTGACGGGGGAGGGAATGGATGACCTGAGGAACGCCATGGTGGAAACTGTTCTCAGGGACGGCTCGGAAGGGTCACTGTCACTGGAACCTGTGGGGCCGAACCTGCGGCAACAGCAGGCGTTAAAGCAGGCCCTGGGTTTTTTTGCAGCGTCTTTGAAAGGAACTAGTGAGGAAGTCCCCTTGGAAATTATCGCGCTGGAACTGAAAAGTGGGTTGGATGCCCTTGGAGAGATCACTGGGGAAACCACGAACGAAGATGTTCTGGACGCAGTTTTCAGCCAGTTCTGCCTGGGGAAGTGATATCATTTCGGATTGGGGATTTCGGATTGCGGATTTGAGTGAACAGAAATTATAGTCCTGAATCAGATTGCTATGCGATACAGTCCCGGGGCTGTCTTCCCCCCTCCGTCTTGCTCCAGATGGGATCTATGACAGGTGTCGGTTGGGACCCTGTTATTCTGGTTTGGGAATTTCAAGCAGTATACATATCGGTTATTCCGCTTGATATTATGGCAACCTTAAGGGGTTTTCCTTGACCTGACACCTGACACCTGACACCTGACACCTGTTTTCTATCCTTACTACGAAAAATACTCCCTCACCTGTTTAATGGCGCAGAATTTCCCGCACATGGTACATACATCATCTTCGCTGGGGGGGTTCTTTTCCCGGTATTCGCGGGCTTTCTTGGGGTCAATGGCCAGATTGAGCATGGCCTCCCAGTCGAGATTATTTCGGGCAATGGCCATCTGTCTGTCTTTTTCAATGGCGGCTTCGTTCCCTTTGGCAATGTCTGCGGCATGGGCTGCAATTTTCGTCACAACCACGCCTTCGCGCACGTCGTCCGCGTCGGGAAGGCAGAGATGCTCTGAAGGGGTCACGTAGCAGAGGAAGTCGGCTCCCGCTGCTCCCGCCAGGGCCCCGCCGATGGCGCAGGCCACATGGTCATGTCCGGTTGCAATGTCTGTCACCAGTGGACCAAGCACATAAAAAGGCGCCTCATGGCAGAGCTGTTTCTGCAAGATGACATTGGCCTCTATCTGGTTCAAGGGAACGTGTCCGGGCCCTTCTATCATGACCTGCACATCTTTTTCCCAGGCCAGCTTGGTCAGGTGCCCCAGAGTCATCAGTTCGTGGATCTGGGCCCTGTCTGTGGCATCGGCAAGACAGCCGGGCCGCAGTCCATCGCCAAGGCTCAATGTGACATCGTATTTCCTGACAATTTCAAGAAGCCTGTCGTAGTGTTCGTACAAAGGGTTTTCGCGATTGTTGTGAAGCATCCAGGTTGTCAGGAATGAGCCCCCCCTGCTCACAATGTTGGTGATCCGTCCCTGTCCCTTCAGCATGTCCAGGGCACCCAGGGTCAGACCGCAGTGAACGGTGATGAAATCAACGCCATCCGCGCACTGTTTTTCAATGACATCAAATAATTTGTCAACGGTGAGGTGAACCAGACCCCCTTTGTCCTCCACAGTTTCCACAACAGCCTGATAAATAGGTACTGTTCCCACGCAGACGGTGGATGCTTCCAGGATCGCTTTTCGCGATTCGTCAATAGCGCTGCCTGTCGAAAGGTCCATCACGGCATCTGCACCGGCCTCTATGGCTACGCGGACTTTTTCCAGCTCTTCATCCAGCAGGGCCCTGTCATCAGAAGTTCCGATGTTTGCGTTGACTTTTACCGAGAGGCCTTTTCCTATCCCGCAGGGAACCAGATTTTTGTGGGCACTGTTTGCAGGGATCACCACTTTTCCTTTAGCTATCTGATCCCTGAGCCAGTCCCTGTCAACTTTTTCCTTTTCCGCCACAATCACCATTTCAGGAGTAATGGCGCCTGATCTTGCTTTTTCTAATTGAGTCATTTCCATCTCTTTCTAAGCATTGCTAAATGGTTAGGTTTGAAATCTGTGAACAGTAAACGGTATTCTTGCTTAATTTATAATCAGAAGTACTTTAACGCAAGGTGAAAAACAGTGTTATTTTGTTAGAAAGGGCAACATCCTGTTTTTTTTCACGGCAAAAAGGCTCGTTTCCGCGCAAGGGCATGGGATTGGCCGTTTCATGGGGTTCATTTTCGGTCAACGGTAGGAGGGCCGCCAGTGGAAAAACCGGACAGGAGAAGCAATCCATAGCCTTTTTTCTGGAGATAGGCTGAGATATTTTCTGGAATATCCACAGGAGTCACCAGGACTTTATTCCCATCAACATTTGAAAAGACAATGCCAGGTACGGTTATGGACACTTTTTTGTTTTCAGCGCCATGGATCGTTTCCATTCGAAGCGGACCTTTCCTGCTCTTCACCTGGAGCTTATCCAGTATCCGGTTCGTGATGGTCAGGGGATCCTTTTCATCAGTCAGGGATAGGACGGAAATGACCCGTTTTTTCAAAAGGGAGACGATTTGTGGGTCCAGCCCGGTCAGGTCTATAATGGTATTTCCTGTGCTGGTTTTCACGAAAAAGTCCGCATTGATGACGAGCCTGAAATCTTCTTTTTGCCCCATGAAGGCCGGGATCTGTTCCCGTGCTGAAAATGGATGGCCCGTAAGCCTCAAAAGTGCTTCTATCAGTTCGAATCTGTCCTTGGCGCTATACACCTTGCTTCGCGAGGTATGGGTATCCAGGGGGTTGACTCCGGGTGGATATTCAATCATATGGACCCGCAGCATTTCCAGATGGTTCCGCACTGTTTCGGGAACATATTCTCGTGGGGAAGACAGGAGATTCAGGACCGTGAATTCTTTATCTGTGTCGGCATTTTCTCCAGAGACGGTCAGAATCCAGTCTCCCATGATTTCAAAACGAATATCTTTTCCAAGGAGAAGTGGCTTTCCAGCCTTGACCGCCCTGGTAAACCCGCATGCTTCCAGCAACTTATCGAGAGAGGATCTCAGGTCATCACCACTGTCAAGGCGCACAATCTTGTAGTTGTTCCAGGTGGATTGAATGAACCGACTCATGTCCGGAGGCAGTTCTCCCGTTAGATCCAGGATGACTGTTACGCCGTCGTTCAGACGGATAACCGGGTAGGACGATGCCTTGAGGTTAATCTGTCCTCCGGATTTGAGGGGAATGAAGTGTTCACCAGAATTAATCCAGTCACTACCCATTTCAGTGAAAATATTGCCGATATCATTGGGTTTATAGGGGATTCTGGCATAAACGGTGTTTGCTTTTTTCTTACTTTTTGTAGGTTTTGGGTGCTTTTTAGCCTTTTTCGAAGCAGCGGGAGGAGAAGGTTTCCTTTTTGGAGGTTTTGTAACGCGGGGTTGTTCTGGAGAAGGGGCGGGCTTTCTTTTTAGGGTGACCACGGGATCGGGAATTTTTGTTCCAGCGTTTACGGGATCAATGGCCACCCGTCCATCCGATGCATTATCCAGATCGGGTATGCTAGGTGAATCCTCGATGGAGGCCACTCGAACAGGAGGAAAGAGGGGTAGTTTGACTTTCTGCCCGACAAAAATCTTATTCAGGTTTTTTATGGAAGGATTACATTCCTTGAAAAGCTTGAAATACCGGTGGTACAATTGACGCCGAGAGAGTTCATAACGGGCGACGGCAAGAGCCCCGATAGAGTCTCCCCGCTTGATTTTATAGGCCTCATATTTGAGCTGCCCCGGTATCTCTTTCGGAATTACAGGTTTTGGTGTCTCAAGTTTTGGGGGTTTGGCCACAGCTTCTGTCATGGCTGATGTGGCAAGTGGTTCGCCTTCTTTCGAGGAACCTGCCTTGACCAGGATCACGATCTTTTCCCCAGGTCGAATCATGTTCAGGTCGCGGAAAGAACTGTTGAGTTCTTTCAAAAGCTTGAGGATTTTTCGGACATCGCGGCCCGACGCAACCCCTTTTTTTTTAAGGACTTTGATCAGCCAGTCTCCTTCTTGAACCACGTACTCTTCAGTGACAAGATCCACGTCGCCTAAACGGATGGAACCGGTTTCTTGAGCCTTGGCCGCTTCGGGAGGTGGGGAAGAAGGCGCAGGCTGATCCGGTTCCGTAGCGCCCGCAGAAATGGAGACCAGCAGAAGAAGCAGGAAGGCCATGAAGATGTTTCTTGAAACAGGCAGAGCAGTTACCTCACCATGAATTTTGTCCGTTGTTTTTGTATGCGTACGTAATTGTACCACTTACAGTGTGAATGAAGAAACAAAAAAAGTTTTTTTCCTTCATTACGGGGTATTATCTCACATTCATTCGACGGAGGCAACTATTACATCTCTCACAGAGTTCGCAGGGAGCGCAGAGGAAAATGAGAAACTCCGTGATCCTGCGGTCTCTGCGAGAATTCCAATGATGTGCCTGTCCCTTTATTCTTCTTTATTCTTTTCTCCTTTGGCTAATAACTCGTTGACATGACCAACATGATGACTTACAATAAGACCATGATAAGCTCAAATATAAATGAAATAAAAAGCCATTTCTCAAGTTTCCTTTCAAGGGTTAGCAATGGAGAAACGGTAATCGTTTGCAAACGGAATGTACCTATTGCCGAAATAAGACCGGTTGCAGCGCTTCCAAAGAAAAAACGTCCAATTGGTCTGGCCGGCAAAGAATATCCCGACTTTGAAATTAGTGACGCTTTTTTTGACCCTCTCCCGGATGATATTGTTGCTGCTTTTAATGGCGAAGACTCGTGAAACTTTTACTCGACACCTGCTCTTTTCTCTGGTTGACTAAAGGTATTAAGAAATTGTCTGCTGAGGCAATTGACGCTTTTTCCGACCCGAAAAACGAAGTCTACCTAAGTGCTGTTTCTGCTTGGGAAATAAACGTTAAATATCATTTGGGCAAATTGTCTCTTCCTCTTACACCTGATAAATTTATTCCCAAAGAGCGAAAAAGACACATGATCACCCGTTTAGATTTATCGGAACACGATACTTTGCATCTATGTAAATTGCCTACTCCCCACAAAGATCCTTTTGACCGTATGCTTGTATGTCAGGCAATTGAACATTCTCTGACAATTCTTACCCCTGACCCGCTTATTGCACAATACCCCATTCGTTCTCTCTGGTAGGTGACAATAATTTGCCTGTCCCATTTTCTTTTTCTTTTTGACGCTTCGGTGTTATGCTGTTAAAATGTATTTCCATTAAACAGGAAGGAGGGTTGAAAATGCAAGATAAACGGGTAACCATTCGAATCCCATTTGAAATATGGAAAAACCTTCGGGAACTTCAAACAATGGGGAAAATTTCCAGTATCCAACAGGCCGCCGTCACGAGCATGGATCGATTTATTGAATCCCTGAAAAAAGGGGCAGAGGAAAATCAGAGGGAAGCCGCCAAAAAACGTGTGCTGAACGTTCTTGTAAAGGAAAAACCGCTTGGGAATTGGGAAGATATTCACAAGGAAAGGATGGAGGCAGATGCTGACAGGTCTTGATACGGGTTTTTTCTTTGCGCTGCAGGAGAAACAGCCTCTTGCCCTCAGTGTGTGGATGGAACGAGAGACAATAACATCCGTTATCGTTTTGTACGAACTCCAGAAGAAATTTTTGAAGGGGGAGTTTAATGAGTGGCCGACCATCATTTCTGATATATGCGAAGCCGTTGATGTGGTATCGATAAATAAGGAGACTGCGTTGCGGGCAAGTCATATTGGATACGGTACGAGTATACCGGGTCTTGACGCTTTAATTCTCAGTTCACTTCTGGTGCCTGATTGTTCCGAAATTTATACCACGGATTCACATTTTGAGTTGTATCGAAAAAAGGGTCTAAAAATAGTTAATCTCTATTCATAAAAAAACCTCTGAACCAAACGTATGAAGATATATCCTCCCTTCGTCGTCCATCATTTTCAATACTTTCAAGAACTCTCGAAAATCTTTTCCCAGAACCTGTGTGAGCGGCATCTTGCCGCGACTTTTCGGGGCCAGAATCCATCAAGGATTTCTCGCAGAGTACACAGAGTACACAGGGAAAAGCGAAAGATCTTGTGATCTCCGTGAGAGGAAAATCATTGCACGCGCGTCAAATTCCCTGGTTTTTTCCGGACGTTTATTGCCGGGGTTAGATGACCATACCGTTTTTTCAGTCCCATCGGGACGACAGAAAAAGAAATGGCGAGTTGGAAATTCCCATATCATCCTCTACATGAAATGATTTTCCCCTCGTTTTCTGGTCGCTCACGGTATCCGAATTGATGAATGGCAAGGCGGGATAGGTTGGGTCTTGTGCGGGAGGGTGTGAACCAGGAAGTCAATAAATCAAGAACGTCCCTTTATCCTCATACCGAAAGGGTGCGTGTCGGAAACTCTCCGCCTAAGGCTGCGCGCGCTGTACTTCTATCTCGACCCCATATTCATAGACGTCTACATGTCGGTTTCGTATTTACTATACAGGTTGCTGGCGATTTGTATGAATACCTGATTTCGGGATGGCTGAAATAATTGCTCTAAGAGCTTTGTTCACTGATTCTGAGGATGTAAAGATCTCTGCCACATCCGGATCGAGTGTAACGCTTACGCTGTATCTTTCGGCGAATCTGTTTTTTTTTGCTTTTCGATAGTCAAATTCATATTCCGATAACATATTTTCATTCTGATCGCGTGTGTTTTTCATAGTCTTTGCGCTCCTTTGGGGTTACCGGCCGTGAGCTGAATATTCGAATAATGCTTTCGTATTTTTCTGTAAAGCATACTACTAACAACCGATTTTTTCTTGAATGGCCAATTACAATTTCACGACTTTCGGTTGAAGAATGCCATTCGTCATCAAAAATATGAGCCAATGGATCACCGAAAACAGTTTCTGCTTCTTGAAAACTGACTCCATGCTTGTTGATATTCTTAGTCGCTTTTCCTTCGTTCCATTCAAATTTCAGACTCATTTATAAAAAGCCCCAGTCAATATTAGTAAACACCGGATGCGAAAGGGATGAAACTTTGACTTTGAATTTAATTATCACACAGCGGCTTTCAGACCGTCAAGAAAATTAGTGAAATTCCCGGGCCGGCAAAAGGATTCGTCTTTATGGGAAGAGGTGGGAATGTATAATAAAGAAAGGTAGTTAAAGATTTTCTAATCTGACGATTAGAAAGAGACTGAGCGCTCAGGAAGCCTTTGGGAACAAGGAAAAAAACCATTACTTATCTTTTGGAGTTTAGGCGTAAGCCTTTTATCAAATCCACCAGAAGCTATTGAGAAGTTACGTTTCTTATGAATATCCGGCACAAACTACAATATCTCTCACAGAGTTCACAGAGCGCACAGAGGAAAGCGAAAAAATCCATGATCTCTGTGAGAGGAAAATCATTGCACCGCTGTTAAGTTTCCCGTTTTTTAAGGACGGCATGCGCACTTTCAACGACATCCCTTTCACCATGCAAAAAAGAGGCGGAGCTTTTCTGGATGCATTCCCGGGCAGAACCTGGGAACGAGGTGAAAGAATGGGGATAATTTGCCTGTCCCATCTTCCTTTGCATGCAAAGGGGCTCTCGGCACATGGCGGTGTTGGAAAGAAACCAGCGCAGGATACAAGGCCTGGATAAGCTGGAACATCAAAAACCCAACGCGAACCAAGCTGTAAACCAATGTGGTGAGGGGTGTATGTGAGCCTGCACTTAAGCTTCTACTGTACTGGGAAGGCTGTTTGAAGAAATGTCATGGTCGCCA
>Ga0307929_1000531_pt1 | contig 36283 bp, 34 predicted proteins | sample AceLakmetage1330_FD_203160 | JGI IMG/M metagenome (GOLD analysis project Ga0307929, IMG submission 203160) | Saline water microbial communities from Ace Lake, Antarctica - #1330 | ecosystem: Environmental > Aquatic > Non-marine Saline and Alkaline > Saline | place: Antarctica: Ace Lake...
TAAAGCATAGAAGTTTTCTGGGCACCGCCATGCCCCCCCCTGCCGCCCTTCCGGTCGGCCTACGGCCTCCCTCCAGGGCGGCAGGGGGGAACTCAGGGGGTAAACCATGTACCAGTGCGTTCCCTTTCTTTCAAAATATCATCCTTGCTTAAATTTAAGAGTTAATGCTATAGTAGCTTGCTACTTTAGAATTTCAATAATTTTCACTAATATACAAAACTTGCGTTATGAATAAGATGAACCATTCCCAATTTTTACCCCGAGGTGGCGCAGGCACTTTTCGGGGCTCCAATCCCTATTCCCCAAATTTATAATGAAATTTAAACTATTTGCATCGATATCGATAATTATGGCAGCGGCACTCGCTGTAAGCATACCCGCCAACGCCGGTTATCACCGTGACTCTCGACCCGGTCCCCGGAAAAATACAGTATGGGAGCCCGAAATCACGATCAGCGAAGACGTCATCATCTCGGGTTTCTGGCGACCGCGGATCAGAAACGGATACCAATGGATTGATGCTGTCCAGGATGACTCGGGAACCTGGCAGTCCGGTTACTGGGTCCCGATCAATGCCCACAAGATGACCGATCAAGTCAATTTCCCGGGATACTGGGGTCCGAAAAACCGGGACGGGTATTTATGGCTCAATATGGAAGATCATGCCGGAGAATATCCGGGCGGTTCCTGGAAGAAGATGAACTCCCATCAGGTTGTCAACCCCCCTCTGCAATGGGTCCGCGGATACTGGAACGGAAGGAGATGGATGGACGGCTACTGGCGCCTCCCCAAGAAAGATGGTCATATCTGGATCGAAGGCTATTACAATTCTAACGGCCGCTGGAAGGAAGCTCTCTGGATACCTGAACCGAAAGACCAAGTTGAAGGTCTTTACCCCAGGTAATGCCATAGTATCAAACCCACCGCGATCAGAATAATAATCCCCCCGGCCATCATAAGACGCTGGCGGCGGACCAGATCACTCCTGAACTTATCCCGGGAGATCTTATGAAAACTCCCCGTACTCAAATAACTGGCTAACCTTCGGGTATCATCGCCTTCACGGTTAATCTTCCCGGCCTTCTTATTAATCTCATCCTCTGATCCGGAGCCGGAAAATCTTTGTTCCTTCCGCAAAACTTTCTCCAGATGCTTAATCTCCCGGTTAATACCGCTAATCTCATGATTGATACCTGAGATCCGAGACTGAAAATATCTTTTTCTCAGCAACATAACCATTAACTCCACACATTAATTTAACCGCAGAGACGCAGAGATCGCAAAGAAGGACTTTAGAAATAACTGCCATAATAAATTGATTATATTATTGTTCATTAGCTTTATTGGAAATAAGACAGTTTTAATAAATTCCATCAAATTTTCTTTCTCTGCGCTCTTTGCGTCTCTGCGGTGCAATTAACTAACCAAAGTTATTTAAAAAGGTAGATAAGGCGAACCGCTATGGCGACCAGGATTGCCAGCAAGGCGGCGGGGATGGCAAGAAAGAAGCCCCGGCGGATTAATTCTCCGGGACTCTCCTGCAGACTCTCAGGAGGGGCAGAGACAGAGATTGGCTGACTTTCTGTCTCTTTCACAGACTGCGTACTCAACGCATCTATCTTCCCCCGGGCTTCGATATATCCTCTCTTCGCTTTCGCTACTATTGCCAGCGCCCGGGCCAACTCCCCTTTCAGGTTCTCCTCCGGCCAGGTTTTCTCTTTGATTCCGCGTACTTCCGTAATTATCCTGTCAAACTCATCTCTGGTTATCTTTACCAAAGAGTGTTTCCTCTTCAGCTCGCTCTCTTCCTTATCCAAAACCGCGATCCCCCGCTCCAGATTGACCAAAACTTCCCTTTTGACGGAATCCAGCTCTTCCCGCTGGCGCCGGAGTTCTTCCAGGTCCGCTTTCTCCTTCTGAAGATTTTCCTGCTTCTTCTTCAAAAACGATATCTGCTCGGCAGTCCGATCGACCATATCGGTCAGACTGGAGATCGGTGAAGGCTGATCTTCTTTCCCAACGACAGGTTTTTTATCATCGGTCTTATCAATAGATTTCACTTTCTCATTCATAAGTTACCGCCTTTGGCACTAAATTTAAGAGCTATGTTTAATATTTTCAGCATATAAAGATGATAGTATTATGATTCATAGTTGCAGTCAAGGCCGCTATTTTAACAGACACCGATATTCTCTTAAAAAAGCATTCAACCGACAGGGAAGGGGATCTTTTATTGGAGATGAAGTAAAGTTGAGTGGAGTATAGGATTAACCACTTTGTTACTGGAAAAGATCAATTTTGAGCAGGTAAACCATAACTCTTTCCTGTATAAAGTATTCAGATTGTCGGCCAAGGCCTTAACTGCTTGAACTGACAGGTTATTTTGCCGGCTTCCTCTTACTTCTTTTAAAGGTCCCGGAATAACGCGGGCAATTTCTCTTGGATTGGGGGGATTAATTGGACTTTTAGGAACTTATGCAATGCCAAAAGATGTTGGTGCTGAATCTGGTGATTATAATTTTCTTAGATCTTTTCCAGGAGGAGTAACCCGGGTATATTTCGGCGGCGCCGGAGACATCCCTATCGGAGCTCCCCCCTGCCGCCGACCCCGACACCGAGTATAACGCCAACGCCAAGCAACACGCCAACGCCTACCATAACACCGACGCCAACCCCTGCGCCCACCGCTACTTCAGAATCGACCAGAACGGTGACACCTGTTCCCACCGCCACGCCGACTCCGACCATGACACCCAGTTTGTTACGTTGGACCCCTTTGGGGTCCTAGGTGGTGGGGTGTGTGACGGATCCTTATCCCCGGGTAAAACCCGGGGCTGAGATGTATGACCCCGTTGGGGTCCCAAAAATACCCCGAGCCACCTACGCCATAGCAGCATAGCTGCGACGGCTGGAAGGGGTATCACATTTAAGCCCAAAGTGAAACCCTGGGTTCCCGGGGAGAATCCACGGGAAAATAATCGACACACCAAAAATAAAGAACCCCAACGGGGTTCAACATTTAAGCCCAGGGTGCAACCCTGGGATATGCGCGCCAGCCCCCGCACGTAAAGAACCCCAACGGGGTTCAACATTTAAGCCCAGGGTACAACCCTGGGATATGCGCGCCATCACCCGCACGTAATGAACCCCAACGGGGTTCAACATCCAAACCGAAGCCGGGTATGTTGCCCCGCGGAATGTGGGGCGGTGGGTTTGGATGTGACGGCATATATCCCCTGGTTAAAACCCAAAGCTTGGATGTTGCACCCTTTCAGGGTGCAAAGGGTTTTGGGTGATGGCACATATCCACGAGTGGAACCCGTGGCTCAAATGTGGGACCCCGTTGGGGTCCTTGGTGATGGGGGGATGACGGATCTTATCCCCGGATTAAAACCCGGGGCTGAGATGTAGGACCCCGTTGGGGTCCCGAAAATACCCCGAGCCACCTCCGCCATAGCAGCATAGCTGCGATGGCTGGAACGGTTAATTCCGCCGGGGAGCGCAAGTTCAATTGCTCTCCGGCTTTATTTCCTCTCTTCCCCCGATATATCTTTCGAGTGGACATATCTGAACGATCGTCAGAATCTGTCCACTCATAAAAATAGGGCGCAAATTATATCATCCACTTCCACCTGGACTCGGTTTCCGCGGTCAACGACCGCAGCTACAATTTCACCATCTTTTCCCTGGACCCGGTTTCCGCGGTCAACGACCGCGGCTACAACTTCACCATCTTTTTCTTGGTACTGACGTATACAACTTCACCAAATCAGCACGCTCTTATTCTTTTCTTGAAGAATAAGACTAAAATAAAACTGTAATATTTCTTGATGCTTGCATACTATTATTTTTTCGGAGAAAAAATAATATGATGATATGCAAACATTTTGGCGAGTGCGGGGGGTGCCGGTATCTCGACCGGGAGTACTCTCTCCAGCTGGAGGAGAAGGATGCTACCTGCCGGAGACTGCTCGAGGACTCCGGAATCAAGGCTGATCTGGGGGAGATAATCCCCTCCCCCCAGCCTTTCTACTACCGGAATAAGATGGAGTTCACCTTCTATCACGACGGAGGAGAACTGGTCTGCGGGCTCCATCGAAGGGATAAAAATCGCAGTGTCTTTCAGCTGGAAGAGTGCCTCCTCTTCTCGGAAGATATCCCCATCATTATGAACGCGGTGATGGAGTTCGCGCGTAAGAAGGACTTGCCGGCTTACCATCCTTATCGGCACCAGGGATTCTGGCGGAATCTGGTGGTCAGAGAGGGAAAATTTACCGACCAGATTATGGTCAACCTGGTAACCTCGTCGGATGGCGATTTCGATGAGGACAATCTCCGGGCAGCCTTAGACGGACTTCCTACCAAAAATCGGATCGTCTCCCTGATCCATACCGTCAATGACAGTCTCTCCAACGCCGTTATCCCGGAGCGGGTAACAATCCTTACCGACAGTTCGTTTCTAGAAGAAAATGTCTTCAACCTCTCCTTCCGGATACCTCCGTTCTCATTTTTCCAGGTCAACCCCTTTATCATGAATGTATTTTACCCTGAACTTCACCGGGTACTCGATCTTCAGGGAAGTGAAAATATCCTCGATCTATTCTGCGGGAGCGGGACAATCGGCCTGGTTCTTTCCTCCCGGGCGAATTCAATTCTCGGAATTGAACTCGATGAAGTCGCCATAGAGAATGCCCGTTCAAATGCCCGGCTCAACCGGATCGAAAATCTGACCTTTATCACCGGGAAAGCTTCAAAGGTGATGGTGGAGAACCGGGAGGACTGGCCGGGCAGATTTGATCTGGTAGTGGTCAACCCTCCCCGTTCCGGGATCAGCAAGAAGGTGGTGAAACGTATCCTAGAGATTAACCCCGAGCGGGTGGTTTATTCTTCCTGCAACCCGAAAACATTTTTTTCCCAGGCCGAGTGGCTTCTGGAAAGATACCATCTAGAGACCGTACAGCCTTTTGACTTTTTTCCCCAGACACCGCATATGGAACTTTTGGCGGTGTTTCGGAGGGAGAAATAGGAAGGAGGCTTAAAAGCTGAACTTTCAACCATCCGTCGCTAAAGCTATGGCGGGCAGGCTACTCAACTTTCAACAACACATTGGTAAAGTAGCGGGCGTTAGGCGGCGAAGAAGCTATAGGTTTTCCTAGTTTTAAAATTCGTGAAATTCGCGAAATTCGTAGTTCATTAAAAGGGGCCGAGGTTGAGGGAGATAATTCGTGGTCAACACAACAGCCAAGCCGAGGCAAGACAATTAGTGTAATTCGTGTAATTAGTGGACAGTAAAGCCACCAAGCCAAGGCGAAACAATCAGTTAAAATTCGTAAAATCCGTGGACTGTAAATATGAAAATATCCACAGCATGGTCAACACCGGAAGATAGTCTGTTAAAAGACCTCAAAGTTTCCAGAAATATAGGACTCAGTCAACGCGAAGTTAAAAATCGCTTAAAAAGTTACGGCCCCAACCGCCTGGCGGAGAGCAAGAAGAAAAGTCTCTGGTCGATTCTGGCCGCCCAGTTCAAGAATGTCATCATGGCGCTCCTGGCCGTGGCCGCAGTCGTCTCCTTTGCCTTTGGAGACTGGGTGGAAGGACTGGCTGTCCTGGGAGTGATGGTTATCAACGCGGCGATCGGATTTGTCACCGAGGTCAAGGCGGTCAAGTCGATGGCCTCACTCCGCAAGATGAGCCGGATGACGACCCGGGTCCGCCGGGATGGAACTGTCCGGGAAGTCCCCTCCGAAAACCTGGTCCCGGGAGATATTATAATCATGGAAGGAGGGGATATTATCGGGGCCGATCTCCGCGTCCTCACCGCCTCCCGGCTCCAGGTCGATGAATCCGCCCTCACCGGAGAGTCCCTCCCGGTCACCAAAAGCACCGGACTCCTCCCCGGGGATACCGGCCCGGCTGATCGTACCAATATGCTCTACCAGGGGACTTTCCTGACCAGGGGGTCCGGAGAAGGAGTGGTGGTCGCGACCGGGATGGCAACCGAATTGGGGAAGATCGCCGCCATGGTGGAATCAGCGAAAGAAGGCGCCACACCGCTGGAGAAACAACTGGATAGGCTCGGCAAGAAATTGATCCGGGTAACCGCGGTAGTCGCGGTAGTCGTGGCGACCGGCGGTATTATATCCGGGAAAGGCTTTTACCTGATGATCGAGACCGCTATCGCGCTGGCGGTGGCTACCATCCCAGAAGGACTGCCGATAGTCGCCACGATCGCTCTGGCCCGGGGGATGCTCCGGATGGCCCGGAAGAACGCCCTGATCAATAAACTTTCCGCGGTAGAGACACTGGGATCCACCACTCTGATCTGCACCGACAAGACCGGAACCCTGACCGAGAACAAGATGACGGTGGTCCGACTTGCCATCAGCGGCGATGATATCCATCTCCCCTCCCCCGACTCAGACGCCTCGGAGCAATTGCTGAAAAACCCCATAATCAAACAGCTCCTGACCGTCACTACCCTCTGTAATAATGCTTCACTCCCCTCCGAGGGAGAACCGTCGGGGGATCCGCTGGAGATCTCACTGCTGGCCGCGGCGCGACAAGCGGGATTAACCCCGGAACAGATTCAATCAAACCTGCCGGAAGAGCGGGAAGAGGCCTTCGACTCGGAGGTCAAGATGATGGCCACCTTTAACCGGGACGGTGACCGGTACCTGGAGGCAGTGAAAGGAGCGCCGGAAAAGGTTCTCAATGCCTGCTCATATTATCAGACCCGGGCCGGCACAGAGAAGATGTCGGATGAAGATCGTGATAACTGGCTTGAGAAAAACCGGAAGATGGCGGAAGAAGGACTCCGGGTCCTAGCGGCAGCGACCAGGAGAGTCGATGACCTCAACTCTCCCCCCTATCAAGGGCTGATCTTCCTGGGTCTGATCGGACTTCTCGACCCTCCCCGGACAGATATAAGGCCCGCCATTGCCGCCTGCCGGGGAGCCGGGATCCGGGTGGTAATGGTTACCGGAGACCAGCCGGTCACGGCCGGATTGATCGGGTATGAGGTCGGGCTGACAGAAAACAAGGAGACCCGGGTTATTCACGGCCGGGAATTAAAACCACCGGACCAGCTCTCCGATCGAGAGCGAGATGAACTGCTCCGATCCCCGATCTTCGCCAGGGTCAGCCCGGAGCAGAAGCTCGACCTGATAGGACTCCACCAGCAGAACAGTTCCATTGTAGCCATGACCGGAGACGGCGTCAACGATGCCCCGGCCTTAAAGAAAGCGGATATCGGGATCGCGATGGGAGAACGGGGAACCCAGGTCGCCCGGGAAGCCGCCGATATGGTGCTGCTGGACGATGCATTCTCCACCATTGTCTCGGCCATCAGTCAGGGACGCGCCATCTTCGATAACATCCGTTCCTTCGTGCTCTATCTCCTCTCCTGCAATATCAGCGAGGTACTGGTGATCGGACTGGCATCGCTCGTCAACGCCCCTCTCCCGATTCTCCCGATCCAGATTTTATTTCTCAACCTGATCACTGACATCTTCCCCGCCCTGGCCCTCGGGGTCGGGGAAGGAGATCCGGCCATAATGGATCGGAGACCGCGGAAACCCGAGGAACCGATCATCTCCAATCGCCTCTGGCGGACGATCGGCGGATACGGACTATTGATGACAATCGCGGTCCTGGGGTCATTCTGGCTGGCGCTCAACTGGCTGAAGACAGGAGATGAACAAGCAATAACGATCTCCTTCCTCACCCTGGCCTTCACCCAACTCTGGCATGTCTTTAACCTCCGGGGGCCGGGGGGAAGCCTATTCCGCAACAATATAACCCGGAATCCCTATATCTGGGGAGCACTGATCCTCTGTACCGTCATCACGATCGGCGCCGTCTATCTCCCCGGCCCGGCGCGGATACTGAAGTTAACCGATCCCGGTTTTGTGGGATGGATGGTGGTTATGGGGATGAGTATTTTCCCGTTGTTGGTGGGGCAGGTTTGGCGGATTATTGCAGGGAGAAGAAGGGATGAGCGTAAAAGCTGAACATCTGCTTGCATCCCGATTATTTCGGGGGAACGTCGAACGCTCAACTTCGAACGTCGAACGGGCCGGCAGGCGGCAGCTTAAAAGCCGAACATCTGCTTGCATCCCGATTATTTTGGGGGAACGTTAAACCAGCCTTCGCTAAAGCTACGGCGGGCAGGCGGGAGCGGCTTAAAAGCTGAACTTCCAACCAGCCGTCGCTAAAGCTATGGCGGACACAGCGCCGAACTTCGAACGTCGAACGGGGCGGAGGAAGGCGGCTTAAAAACTGAACATCGAACGTCGAACGCTCAACTTCGAACGTCGAACGGGCAGGCAGGCGGCGGAGAAGCTATAGGTTTCCCCAATTTTAAAATTCGTGTAATTCGCGAAATTCGTAGTTCATTAAAAGGGGCCGAGGTTGAGGGTGATAATTAGTGGGCTGCAAAACCACCGAGCCAGGCGAGACAATTAGTGTAATTCGTGTAATTAGTGGACAGCCCAGCCGCCAAGCCAAGGCGAAACAATCAGAGTAATCTGCGTAATCCGTGGACAGTACCGCCGCCAAACCAAGGCAAAACAATCAGAGTAATCTGCGTAATCCGTGGACACAATAAGGGGGGTAGGTTGGGGGAGTAAAAGTATGCAGGTTCAACCAGAAAAATTGATGACTTTAAATCAGGACGTGACGCGCATCTTCTATCTCGTATTCTGAATCAATCATGACCTCTCTCACATCATCATTTTACAGCCGCGAAACCGTCACAGTCGCACAAGAACTGCTTGGAAAGATACTGGTCCAGGAGATTGATGGGCAAATATTGAGCGGACGGATCATCGAGACCGAAGCCTACACCGGGCCCGGCGATCCCGCCTCCCACGCCTTCCGGGGGCCCACACCTCGGAGCCGGATTATGTTCGGACCGCCCGGGATAGCCTATGTCTACTTCTGCTATGGAGTCCACCATCTACTGAACGTAGTAACCGAGAAAGATGGAACGGCGGGGGCGGTGCTGCTGCGGGGACTGGAACCGCTGGAGGGGTTAGACCGGATGATGAAAAACCGGAGCCGGAAGACTGAAAATGGTCTTCTGGACGGCCCCGGAAAGCTGACCCAGGCGCTGGAGATTACTCTCTCCCTGAACGGGTGTAATCTAACCAAAGGTAAAGAACTCTATATAATTGACGGGGAAACAAAACCCGGGGAACGGATCATTACCGCCCCCCGGGTTGGGATCAAGGATGGAACTGATAAACTCTGGCGTTTTCGGCTAAGACCTATTTGAAAAACTCAAATGGAACAACGAAATGTTTCACCACAAAAGACACGAAGAAAAAGTTCAGTTAATGAAACAGCTCTTTTTTATCCTTCGTGAACTTCGTGTCCTTCGTGGTTTATAATTATTGTGGTCTTTTTTACCTGCCTTCCAAAATCGGGATCATATCGGTCAACCGGGTGATCTGGTAATCCGGAACCTTGATCCTGGTCTCGGGGTCATCTCGGGCGATCTCTATCTCTTTCTCTATCGTCTCAATCAGTTCCGGGCTGTCCTCTTCAACTCTTTTCACCAGAAATGTCGTCATTCCGGCCAGGTTACCCATAATGACATCGGTCAACCGGTCACCCACCATCGCCGTCTCCGCCGCTTTCAGACCCAGCTGGTCGAGGACAATCTGAGCGATCCTGGGATTCGGTTTTTCCAGTTTAAGACGGAGGGAGTCATTCCAGTCAAAAAATCCCACCGGTTGCGGGACACCGGGTTTCTGGATAAAACCTTCCATAACCACGTTCTTGGTGGTAAAGGTGGCAACCGCGAATGGAATCCCTTTCCCGGCGAGATACTCGAAGATCTCCACCGCGTCGGGGAAGAGACCGGCTTTCCCGGCCTTGGTATAGGCCACCCGTTCTCTCTCGTCTACAACTCCCTTTGCTTTCTGGAACTCATCCATGCTGGTCTTGAGGCCGATCGTCTCCAGTTTCTCGATAAAGCCCCTGTTGGTATAATAGGAGAGCATATACTCTTCCTCTTTCCCCTTCGGGACCGATCCCCCGCATTCCTCAACTACTTTAAGAAAAACATCCTGCCAGTAAATCTTGGGGTTGGGGTATATCTTGGCAATCGTGTTGTCATTATCAAAGACTATTCCCTTCAGGTCTAAGGACATACTATTCCTCCTTTTTTAATTAGCGCCTTTTGTCTTTACTTATATATGGTATGTCTCGCCGATTTTGCCGGCGGTCTTAATCTTCTGCAATGATTCTGTAGCCAGGGCCCGGAGGGAGTGGACTTCACTCTCGATCAGCTCCAGGAGAGGTTCTTGAGCGACAGGCTCCCCAATTTCTCCCAGGGCCCAGACCGCGGCTTTCCGGACCTGGAGTTCACTATCCGCTAATGTTTCAATTAAATAGTCCAGCGCCTGGCCATCGCCTATCCTTCCCAGAGCGGAGGCGCTACGAGCCCGCACATACCATTCATCCTCTTTCAGAGATACCAGGAGAGCGTCGATTGCCTCCGGGTCAGCGATCTCCCCCAGAGCGGAGGCCGCGTTGGCCCGTACCGCCTTATCCCGATCCCCCAGCGCCTCTATGAGATACTTGATCGCCCGGCCATCACCGATCCTGCCCAGCGCTTCCACCGCCATCCTTCTAACCCAGGCATCGTCATCAGTCATAACGGATATCAGGGCTTCCACCCCCTCCTTCCCCCCCAGACGCCCCAGAACCGAAGCGGCGCTGGCCCGGATCCGGCTGTCAGCATCGCCCAGCATCTCCGAAACCGGAAGTACCGCTCTCCGATCTCCGATCTTTCCCAGGGCCAGGATGGCGGTAGTCCTCACTCCGGTATCAGTATCATTCAGTGCCTCCATCATGGGTTCCGTCACCTCGGTCACCCCGATGCCGCCCAGAGCCATTGCCGCGCTCATCCGAACTCCGCTTTCACCATCTTTAAGCACCCGAACCAGAAAATCAACCGCCGCCACATCACCGATCTTTCCCAGCGCGATCGCCGCGCTGCTTCTTACGCCGGCATCCGGATCATTCAAAACCTCAACTAGAGGTTCAACCGCCCTCTCATCCGGCAGGCGGGATAACGCGGTCGCGGCGCCAAGGCGAACACCGGGATCATCGTCTTTGAGTCTTCCAATCAGAGGCAGGACCGCGTGTGGATCGCCGCTTCTCCCTAATGCTTCGGCCGCGGCGCGCCGAACCCACTCTTCATTATCTTCTAAAGCCTCAATCAGAGGATCGACAGCCCGGTCATCCCCAAATCGACCCAATGCTCCCGCCGCGGCTTGCCGGATCTCCCGGTCCGGATCCCGTAATGCTTCAATCAGAGGATCAGCCGCCCGGAGATCCCCTATCCGCTCCAGAGCATAAACCGCGGCAACCCTGACCTCCCGCTGATCATCCTTCATTACCCCAATCAGGGGCCCGACCGCCATGGGATTTCTGATCATCCCCAATGCGGCGATTACCCGGAGTCGAACGGATACTTCATCATCGGCTACAACTTCGAGCAATGGCCCGACGGCTTGCGCGTCTCCGATCTCTCCCAATGCTTCCGCGGCATAGGCGCGGACTCCTCCATCAGTATCTTTTAATACGGCTATCAACGGCTCTATCGCCCGGGGGTCTTTCATGCCAACCAGCAACTTTACCACAATCAGCCTGATCCCCTCGTCCCGGTTATCCAGCCCTTCGATCAGGCATTCCACCGCTTCTTCACTGACGATGTCAGCGAGATCTTCAGCCGCCCGATCCCGATCCCAGCCCGGGTCTTCCTGCAGAGATTTCAAGACCAGATCTACCACCTGGCCGGGATCCATCTTCCCCAGCGCGTGGGAGGCCGATCGCCGTACCCATACCTCTTTATCCTTTAACGCGGCTATCAGCGGCTTTATCGCCACCTCGGCTCCGATCCGCCCCAGGGCGTCCGCGGCGGAACGGCGGGCACGATCATCTTCATCCCGCAGCGCGTCAATTAACAGAGTCACAGCCCGTTCATCACCGATCATGCCCAGCGCACGGGCCGCGTTTCCCCGGACCGCCGGGGAGTCATCCTTCATCGCCCGGATCAGGGGTTTTACCACCTCGTCACCGCCGATCCGCACCAGTGCCGCAACTGCCGATCTCCTGACCCAGCTCTCCTTGTCATCAAGAGCTTCAATTATCTGACCCAGCACATCTCTTCCCCCCAACAAGCCCAGTGACATTATTGCCCGGCTCCGGACTCCCCGGTTCTTATTCTGCAACGCTTCAACCAGGGGGGGGATAGCGTTCAAATCCCCGATCTTTCCCAGCGCATCGATCGCCGCGCGCTGCACCTGATTCTCCGGGTCCCTCGTAGCTTCAATCAAAGCCGAAACCGCACCGGGATCTCCAATCCGCCCCATGGTCTGGGCCGCGTTGGTCCGTACTCCGGCGTCATCATCCCGGATTGCCTTAATCAATGATTGGAGTGCCTGGTGGCTCTTAAACGCCCCGAGAAGTTTTGTCGCCAGCTTCCGGATATGATCCTCTTCGTCATTCAGCATAACCATCAATCGGTCAAGATGATCATCATCTATCAGCTTTTCCAGTGCCCGACCGGCAACTTTAACCACCTCTCGATCTTGATCCCTGAGCGCAGAAATCACGGCATCAATCGCTTCCCGACATCCAACCTCTCCCAGTGCATAGAGCGCTGCAGCCCGAACCGTCCCATCTTCATCCTCCGCGGCCGCGACCAGGGAATTGGATACACTCTCCTCCCTGAACCGAACCAGAGAGAGAACCACCGCGCGACGCACACCGGCGTCAGTATCATTCATTGCCTCAAGCAGAGGTGCGATAATTCCATCACCGCCGATCTTCCCCAGGGCAATTACGGCGGACTCTCTAACCGCTATCACATCATACTTTAAAGCATCCAGCAGAGGATCCACCGCTTCTTCCGCCCCTATATCTCCCAGCGCCGCGGACGCTAACCTCCGTTCCTCCATCACTCCATTATCTAAAATTGAGATAATTGCTGGAATCGCTCTCCCGTCAGCAAGCGCGCCAAACGCGGATAATATTTCACAGCGCAGTTCTGTTGAAGCGCTCTTCTCGATAGCAATCAGGGGTTCTACCACCCGGTCATCTCCCAGTTTAGATACCGCGGCGACCACCGCCTGAATAACCATGGCGGATTCATCTCTCAGCGCTCCAATCAGAGGCTCAACCGCGTCTTTCGTGCCGATCTGCCCCAGAGCAACGGCACTCGCCGCGCGGACCTCCTCATTACTATCGCAGAGGGAATGCAGTAGCTTTCCGGCAGCAGACTCGGACCCGATCTCACCCAGTGCCCGGGCGGATGAACTCCGAACCATGGAGGCATCATCTTCCAGAGATTCCAGCAAGGAAGGAATGGCTATCTCATCTCCAATCTCACCCAACGCGCCGGCCGCGAAAGACCGCACCTCACGCTCTTCATCCCCCAGCGCCTTAATCAATGGATCCACCGCTTCCGAATTCCCAATCTTACCCAGTGCCTCGGCTACTCGCCCGCGCACATTGCGATCATCGTCACCCAATGCTTCAAGCAGCGATCTCAGCCCGCTCTCCCGCCCGAGATTTCCCAGGGCCTGAGCGGCATTCGCGCGGACTTCACTCTGCGGATCTTTTAACGCTCTGATAAGAGTTTTAACCGAGCTCCCTCCTCCAATCTTCCCCATCAAAGAGATTGCCAGTTCGCGTTCTTCCGACTCTTCCCCGTTTACAATCTTCTCCAGTGCCGGTAATGATCTTTCATCTACCAGCTCGTCCAGGACTTTGGCCATACTCTTCTTTAAGAGACCATCGTCATTTATATACGCCTCTACCAGGGGGGCTACCGCCCGCGTATCATTCAGCAACCCCAGGGCAAAAGTAACTGTCAACTTCAGGTCGGGATTTTCTTCTTTCAGAGCCTGGATCAGAGGAATAACCGCCCGGAGATCGCCCAGTTTCCCCAGAGCGGCGGCGGCGGCCCGACGAACACCAATCTCATCATTTCTCAGGGCGCGGAGAAGAGAGGATACAACTTTCTTCTGCTGAACCTCCCGCTGGACAGCGGTCGACAACTTACGGAGATGGGCCATCTCTTCCCGCTCAAGCCGCTCGGAGTCTGTCTCCTTCACTACCTCCATGGCAGGTCTCTGTTCTGGTTCTTCTCCTCTATCTTTTTCGTGGGAGGGTGATCTCTTTGGACTCGTAGGGATAGTAAACTCCCCTTCTTCATCCTTTCTCCGGCCCCGATTGAACATCCCGATCAAAGGCTCAACCGCTCTTCTCTCTCCGAGTTCCCCCAGGGAGAGAGCCGCGCTGATCCGAACCTGAATTTCTTCATCCTCCAGGACCTCGATCAAGGGATTTACCGCGATATCCTCCCCCAGGCGACCGAGAGCTGTCGCCGCGTTAGCTCTGACAAGGGTTACTTCATCGTGTAGCGCTTCAATCAGGGGTTCCGCCGCCCGGCGAGTATCAGTACTCCCCAGCGCCAGAACCAGTTTGGAGCGGACTTCTTCCTCCTTCTCCTCCGAGAAGAGATCAGTCAGAGCTCGACAGGCATCTTCACCGCCGAGCGCTCCCAGTGCCAGAGCAGCCGACCCGCGAACCTCTGATTCTTCATCGTGAATTACTTCCAGCAGGGGAGTGAGAGCTTCTCTATCTCCTATCCCTTCCAGGGCTTCGGCCGCCGCGGACCGGACCTCGGTTTCATTATCCTTTAACAAACGGATCAGGGGCCGCACGGCACGGCGATCCTTAATCAATCCCAACGCCAGGGCCGCTTGAGCACGGACTTCGCTCTCTTCATCATCCAGAACTTCAATCAACGGAGATACCGTCAACGGGTTCCCAATCTTTCCCAGAGATTCAGCGGCTATCAGCCGAGCATCCAGTAGGTGGCTCTTTAATGCACCGGTCAGTTCTTCAATATCATTTTTGAAGCTCATAATTTTTACTTCGTAAAAATTATATTATCTCAATTCTTACGTGGCTTAATAATTTTAAGAAATTCCTAAGCAGCAAGTTAATGTTGATATATATTTCTCTTCGCTATATGGAGATAGAAAATATCTTGAAGAAGCATTCTATCATTACTTCTATCTCCTGTTAATAAAAAAGTCACCAGTTGTGGAAAAATATTGCTATTTTTCGCCCAATCATTATTATTTGCGAAAAAACAAAGTGGAGAATAAAATGGCTAAAATAATTGATGTATCATTTCCCGGCGGGAAAAGAGTGGACGCCCTGATCGGCAAGACCTTAATCAAAACAGATCAATCAATAAGGAACGGGGGCGAAGCAGCTGCCCCGGAACCATTCCAACTCTTCCTAGCTTCAATCGCGACCTGCGCCGGAATCTACGCTCTCGAGTTCTGCCAAGCCCGAAAACTATCCCTGGAAGGTCTTTCTCTCCAAATGAGATGCGACATGAATCCGGAGGTGAAACGCTATATCAGGATGACAATTGACCTGCGGCTTCCGGAGGGTTTTCCGGAGAAACTGATCCCCGCCATCATCAGATCAATGAACCTCTGCGCGGTGGAAAAACATATCATTGATGCTCCGGAGTTTGTAGTTAAGACAACGAGATAAGAACTTAGCCCTCGCTCCGCTCGGACAATGTTCTTAAGTGCCTAAAGTGCGCTAAAGTGCCTAAAGTTAAAAAAATTCGCCTCGACACCGAGTAGTTGTATGCAATATACTCAATTCCATTAACTATCGCCATATAACTTAAGATCTGGAACTAACTATGTCTATCCTCTCCACCATCTACTGGAACTGCTCCCCGGATCTGATCAATCTTGGTCCGATTACTATCCGCTGGTACGGGATGATATTCGCTCTGGGTTTCTTTCTCGGATATTTAATTATGCGGAGGATATTTCTCCGGGAGAATAAACCCGAGAACGACCTGGGAACGCTCCTCCTATATATCATGGGAGGGACACTGATCGGAGCCCGGCTAGGACATTGTTTCTTCTATGAGCCGGCTTATTACTTGAGCCGGCCGGGAGAAATTATCCAGATCTGGCAGGGAGGTCTGGCCAGTCACGGCGGCGCGATCGGTATTATGATAGCCATCTACTTATATTCAAGGAGACGTCCGGGCCAATCTTTCTTATGGATCCTTGATCGGATCGTGATCCCGGTCGCTCTCGCCGGCGCACTGATCAGGGTGGGAAACCTCTTCAACTCGGAGATCATCGGCACTCCTTCCGGGTTGCCGTGGGCATTTGTCTTCCCCCGGGCTACCGGCGGAGACCTCCTCCTCCGCCACCCGGCAATGCTCTATGAAGCCGCGGCCTACTTCCTGATATTTATCTTCCTGCTGCTCGTATACAAAAATCAGGGAGAACGGGTCCCCCCCGGAGAACTACTCGGACTATTTTTGATTACGGTCTTCACTTCCCGATTTTTCATTGAATTTGTCAAAATGAGACAGGCCGCCTACCAGCTCCCCATCCCGCTCAATATCGGCCAGCTTCTCAGTATTCCGGCAATCATAGCAGGAGTAATCCTGCTGATCAGAAGCAGAACCAGAACTTAGATAGACCTTACTCGGAAAGCCTTTTTAACCACGAAGAACACGAAGTTCACGAAGGAATTTGAAAAAAACAGAAAAATTTTATAGTTTATTTTGTTTTTCTTCGTGTTCTTTCTCCGCCCCGTAAGGCAACCGTACGGGGGTGTCCTTCGTGGTGGATTACTTCATGGTTTTAGTATGATGAATCATCGCAGAGTAAATAGTGATTATCATTCACCGGATCGGAAGATTGGATGGCTGGCCCGGCTCACGCCGGGCCTGGTCTTCTATCTGAAGATGATACGGATCGTCGCGGGAGACTCCCGGTCTGCCCGGCAGGGATTATACACTGACGAACGATGGGTCACGGGCAGCCGGAGAATAGCCCGGGCGTTAGAGTCGGTAGGCATCCAGATAAACGTGGAGAACATCGATTCTTTTATCAACCTCCCTTCTCCCTGCGTCTTCGCGGGGAACCACATGAGTGTTCTGGAGACCTTTCTCCTCCCCGGTATCATCCAGCCCCATCGCAATATCACTTTCGTCGTTAAGGATAAACTGCTCACCTATCCCGTCTTCAGAGATGTGATTGGCGCCCGCCGTCCGATCGTCGTCGCCCGGGTGAACCCACGCCGGGATCTGGAGATCGTGCTTAAGGAGGGTGTAAAACGGCTGAAAGAATCATCCTCGGTGATGCTCTTTCCTCAGCCTACCCGGGATCCAGTATTTACTCCCGCTCACTTCAATTCCCTGGGGGTAAAACTGGCCCGGAGGGCCGGAGTTCCGGTCATCCCAATCGCCATCAAGAGCAATGCCTGGGGGATCGGCCGATGGATAAAAGACTTCGGGAAGATATCACCAGAGATTCCGGTCCATATCGCCTTCGGTGATCCTATTACCATTACCGGGAATGGGAGAGCCGCCCAGGAGAGAATCGTCCGATTCATCTCCGAAAAACTACGGGAATGGGGAAAAGAAGACGAAAGAATGACGAAATCCGAATGAGGAATGACGAAAGAATGTCGAAGGCCAAATGATGAATGACGAGAGAATAACCAGACGTGGCTCTTTGGCTATATCAGGCGGGCCAAAGCCCAGCCCTTCGACTACGATCCAGGCAAGCTCAAGACGAATGAAAGGAGCTTACTTGTTGGTCTAAAATGGGCCGAGGTAGTGTAATTAGTCATTCGTCATTGGGATTTCTTTCGGGTTTCGTCATTCGGATTTCGTCATTTATTTTCAGGATAACCAATAAGATGTGGAGAAGTACCAGATTCCCCATTCCCTACCCTCCATAAATCAACGCCACTTCTTTGCAGTCCGGAAAGTGGGGACAGTGGATACAGTCCTTCCATATCTTCTGGGGGAGACTTTCTTTCTCTATCTCTGAGAAGCCGAGGTGCTTAAAAAAATCCGGCGTAAAGGAGAGTGTGAAAACGCGTGGTACCCGTAGGACAGCGGATTCCTTGATACAGTCATCAACCAACGCCTTCCCCCACCCCCTGCTCCGGATCTCCTCCGACACCGCCAGGGTTCTAATCTCGGCAAGATCTTCCCAGCAGACATGGAGAGCGGCACTGCCCACAATTCGATCCCCATCAACCAGCACCCGGAAATCCCTGATATTATCATAGATAGAGCTGAGCGATCGAGGGAGCATCAGACCATCCGACGCCAGAGGATTCACCAACTCTCTGATCCCCTCCGCGTCGGAAGGATAGGACCGGCGTAATATAATAGGTGCTATGTCATTTGGTGTGGGTATACTTTTCATTATAAATACTATCGTATATATTACTCTTCAATTACCACCTTGCTCCCCCTCGGAAGGAAGATAAAGAGTTCTTCCACCTGTTCATTGATCATCCTAACACAACCATCACTGCTCTGGGATCCTACCGTCTCCGGCATGGTTGTCCCGTGGACACCAAAACTGGCATAGGGATCGGCAAATCCCATCCATCGGGTTCCCAGGATATTGCGTGGATCAAAGGGGGAAATCGTCTCTCCCCTGTGAATCCAGGGTGGATCTATTAATTTAGTCACAATAGTAAACTCTCCCGTCGGACTGCAGTTATTACGCCCGGTCCCGACGGAATATTCCTTAAAGAACAATTCGCCATAGAAGAGCTGCAGGGTATTAGATGATTTGCTCACCACAGCGGAAAACCTGAATGCCGGTACTTTCAACACCTGGCCGGGATGGATAATCTCCCCCCTGATCCGATTCATCTTCTTTACCAGGTCCGGGGTCGTATTATAGGCACGGGCGATAGAAGTAAGTGAGTCACCCGATCGAACGGTGTAGGTTTGGCTATCCTCATCTATCTCCGGAGAGAAGAAAATGGTAAAATTTAACTTCCCCAGTTCCTGCCGGGCTTGACTGGTCACCTGATCATTCTCGGAGCTTTCCAGGACCTCCCGAAATAGTTCACGGGATTCCGCGAGATCACCATCAACTGAATTTATCCGGGCCAGAACCAGACGAGCCCGGTCGCTGCGATATGAATCCGGATATCTCCTCAGATAACTGGACAACACTTCCCTCGCCTTATCCTGATCTCCCTCTTCTTCCGCGATCCAGCCCAGGTAAAATTCCGCTTCTTCTCCGGATTCTGGATCATCCCAGGTGACAATCTCTTCCCAGAGGGGTAGCGCCTCCCGGTAATTATTCAGCTCGGTTCGGCATCTAGCCAGAAGCAGCCGGACTTCTCTGCCCGCGGGAGTATCCGAGGGAGTAGATAAGAGTTCCTCCAGCATAGGGACCGCGGACCGGCAGTCACCCGCTTCGGTAAGTTTAACCGCCGCCACTATCTTATTCTCATAAGCCTGGGGCCGGTAAATCATAAACCAGATACTGATCCCGGCGATTAGAACCAGGATTATAATAATAAATATAAACTTTTTTTTCATGGGACTTAGCGCTTCTCTCTAACTTTTTGGTTTGCCAAAGTCGAGGGATCAAATGAATTGAGTGATTATTCCAAAAGTAGATATCAGGTTATCAGCAGATCAGGGTATCAGGATATCCTGATACCCTGATAACCTGATCCCCTGAATTACCCGGTCTCTTCCGATATCTCACCCTGCCGGGTCAGCTTTTTCTTCCGGATATCAAGCCTGATCCCATCATAAAAACCCAGGATCAGATAGGAGAGGAAGGCTACAAATATGACTATCTGGGGGAAGAGGAGCAGGAAACCCAGCAGTAAGATTATAACCAGTAGATAGATGAAGGGCTTTTTCTTCCGTAGTTTCAATGTCAATAGTGTGGGGTAGGTTATCCCTGTCACCATCAACCCGCCGAGTACCAGCATCAAGACCGGAATCACCGGCTCCCAGGCAAGAGGAATTGCTTTAATAAAGATAACAAACGAGAGCAGTACCCCGGCGGCCACCGGTGAGGGGAGACCCCTGAAATCATCCTTTTTTTCCTTCCCATTCTTGTTAGTCTGAATATTAAAGCGGGCCAGCCGAAGAGCGCAGAATACTATATAAAGGAATGCCACACCCACGCCAAATCCCTTCAGATGTTCCAGAATAAGCTGATAGGCAATAATAGTGGTAACTATCCCGAAGGAGAAAAAGTCGGCCAGCGAATCATACTCAACTCCAAAATCACTGGTGGCCCGGTAGCGGCGGGCCACCTGGCCATCTAAAAAATCAAATAGCATAGCCAGCATAATAAACCAGGCCGCCCGGGAATACTGTGGGACTGACTTTAAAACCAGAGATAAGGAATAAACACCGCAAAATATATTACCCGTGGTGAATAGATTGGGGAGAATATATACCTTCCTCATGATAGTCTCCCGATGATAGTGCGCCCACCACGAATGTGCTGGCCCTTAGTAACGGTAAATTCCGTACCGAGCGGAAAGAATAGCTCCACTCTTGATCCAAAACGAATCAATCCCAGTTTTTCTCCCGCCCGGAGATGATCTCCTACCCGGCAGCGACAGACAATACGCCGGGCCACTATTCCGGCAATCTGCTTCATCAGCCAGGCTGACTTCTCATTGCGGAATCCTATATTCTGAGCTTCATTACCGTCCGAAGCGGCATCGAGATAAGCCTTCTTGAACCCCCCGGGACGGTGCTGGAGATACGCTACTTCTCCATCAACCGGCGCGTAGTTAATATGTTCGTCAAATATAGACATGAAGATACTGAGTTTTATTACCCGCTCCTTAATAAAATCAGGTTCCATAACCTCCCGGATCTCGATTACCTTTCCGGAAGCGGGCGCGACAATCTGAGTGTCATCAAAGTTAGTATCCCCATGCACCTCCCGGAAGAAGAGAGCCGAAGCAAGCGCGAAAATGAGAAGAAATAATCCCACCGGCCATAAGTTGGTTATAAAAAGCAAAATCAATCCAATCAGAAAAGCAGGAATGATAATTTTAAATCCATCTTTTTCTACTGTAATTTTCATATTAAGTTATCGCCTACGGCGCTAACTTAGTGTAAGTGCACTAAAATTAACCCCGTTTGATTACTCACTCTTTCGGGAGTTCCTCTCCCGAAATACTTCGGGATCCCGAGTTGTTTCATATTAAGTCTCGGGACCAAAATACTTCGAGATCCCGATTTCATAATTATTATAACCTAAGTTGAACGATTATTGCGGATGAAATGTGCTAAGATTATGAGGCTGCATCGGTTGCAAAAAACGCAGACGCATTAATAAATGCGAACGAGTATTTTTGCAACCTAGTGTCGTAGCGTAGCGGAGATCCCGCATACTTGCGGGGCAGACCATAAGATTGGTGCAGTTCGCCGCATAGAATCGCTCAATTTAGGTTAACTCTAAAGATACTCTGAATAGATATCATATTCCCTTGAAATTTATATTTATTAAAAGATGTTAGTTCCAGTGTTTTTCCACAAAGTTAGCGCCAAAGGCGCTAACTTATATGGACATGAAAGCAAAGAGATTCTTGATATCCTCATCCCGGATCCGGAGTCCGGCACCACCATAGAATCCCGGTTCATCGAGGAGATTATCCCCGCCCACCCGGAAGTAGAACCCCCACCAGACATTTACATCCACAAAAGCGCGGAGCAGGAATGGATCGATATTCTCATCTTTCTCCTTGGACCAGACATCCCTCCCCTCTACTGTCGCTATCACGTCTCTATCCCAGATCCGAAAGTCAAGTCCGCCGCCAACCCGGCCTTCCAGAATACCTGCCCGGACAGTCAGACGGTTATCAAAGAAACGCATTCCGATCTGCGCGTCGATCTCGGAATGGGGATCGTCGGTCGTATCGGCTTCCGTTCCTTCCCCGGAGAGCATGCTAACCCCGAGTCTATATAGCTTACTGGGGGAAGGTTCGATCTCGATATAGGCTTTGGTTAGGCCATGTTTGTTTCTCTCGTTATACGCGTATTCGGCCCCGATATAAATCCTGATCCGCTCCGCCTTCGATACCATATCGGTCAGTTTCTGACTGGCGGTATTGACCGATGCCAGCGTACTCTCGGCATCATTATAAAATTCTTCTTCATTTATCAACTTCCCGATCGTCCCCTTACCCTGATTTATCTTATCGGTAATCTCTTCGATATTCTTCATCGTTTTCTTGACTGAAGGTGTCGCTTCCTTTAGCTCGGCAATTATTCCATCTACCTTCTCCCGATTATCTTCAATGATCTTTTTAAGATCGGCAAAAAGTTTTTTCATATCATTGTAGAGTTCCGCGTCATTGATCAGCTTCCCGATAGTTCCTTCCCCCCGGACGATCCGATCCGAGATCCGGCGAATATCATTATATATCTCCTCTTCCGTGATCAGCTTTCCGACTGTCCCTTCCCCCCGCGAGATCTTGTCCGTGGTATCCTTAACCGAAGTCAGGATCTCATCCACTTTATCCCCCGCCTCCCCCAAACTGGCAATCGCCTCGGAGAGTCCCGGGGAAGTTTTTCCGATAACCTCGGCGCCCGGTTCTATAAATCCGGAGTCTTCATTTCCCCAGACAATATCAACCCGTTTGCCGCCCAGTAATCCGGTATCCCCCAGTTTGAAGATTGAATCCTCCGGAATCTCAACATCCCGGTCAATATTGAGTGTAACCCTGATCTTTCCCCGCTCATATTTCAGCGACTTAACCTCCCCCACTACCATCCCCCCCAGAGTAACCTTATCTCCCCTCTCCAGGCCCCCCACCGTCTCAAAGATCACATCAAATGAGTATTGCTTCTTAAAGATATTGATATCCGTCAGCATGATGGTAAAGACCGCCAACAAAGCTATCCCCAGGAAGAAGACCAGTCCGACTTTTTTTTCCGCTGAAAAACCCATAATAATAAGTTAGCTTCGCGACTAATTAAAACCACGAAGGACACGAAGTTCACGAAGATTGCTAAATAATTGATCTAAATCTTGATTGTTTCTCAATTATTCTTCGTGTCCTTCGTGTACTTCGTGGTAAATCACCTCGTTGTTTTAGATAAAATCTCCCAAATACCTGTTAGAGTATGGTCTATTTCCCTTCGTCGAGTTTCTCCGCTATCCCATTGATGAAATTCCGGACAAATGGTTCATTACTCCCCCTGATCTCCTCAGGTGTCCCCACCGCCACGATCCGGCCATTATAGAGCATCGCGATTCGATCCGCGATCTTGAAAGCAAAACTCATATTATGACTTACCGCGATAGAAGTAAATCCGATACGGCCATGAAGGTCAACTATTAATTGCCCGATGGTAGCGGTCAGAATAGGATCGAGTCCGGTAGCCGGCTCATCAAAGAGCATCAGATGTGGGTCCAGCGTCAATGCCCGGGCCAGTGATGCTCTCTTCTGCATCCCCCCTGATAACTCGGAGGGCAGCTTCTGTTCAACATCATAGAGTTTGACCCAGTGCAATCGTTCTCTGACAATCTCACCGATCTTATCGTCGGAATAATCACTATGCTCCTTAAGAGGAAGCGCCACATTATCCTCGATAGTCAGCGACTGCAGCAACGCGGGAGACTGGAAGACCACCCCATACCCCTTGCGGATATCATAAAGTTCCTTGCGGGAACAGCCCGGGATCGAGACCCCGTCAACCAGAACATCCCCGGAGTCAGGATTGAGAAACCCGATAATATGCTTGAGAAGGACCGACTTCCCCATCCCGCTCCCCCCCATGATGACCATCAGCTCCCCCTCCCGTACCTCCAGGTTGATCCCCCGCAGGACCTCCTTCCCCCCCAGCTTCTTATAAACATTTTTTATCTCAATCATAAATTAGCTCACTCCATTCGCTAATTTAGTTTTGAATAACGAACTCACGTTATAACTCACCTTTAATACAGGTTCCATCCCTGTACTCTCTTGCTCATTTTCCTGACCAACCATAAAACATTACTCAGTATTTAACTATAGAAGCGCAATAACTATTTTTTATTAGCCATACTTATTACGCCCCCCCGATTGACAAATCGGGGGGGCGTAATAAGTATGGCTAATAAAAAATAGCGGAGATAAAATAATCAAAGATTAAAATTGATAAAAAGGCAAAGACCAGGGACCTGGTAGTCGCCCGCCCGACCCCCTGGGCTCCGGCCCGAGCGTGAAGCCCCTGGTAACAGGCTACCGCCGAGATCGAAAAACCGAAGACCACGGCCTTTACCATCCCGGTATATATATCCTTGATCTCCAAGTTGGTCATCACACCGTCGAAGTAGGTATAGTAACTTACCCCTATCTGGAGTCTTGCTATTACCCCTCCTCCTACGATCCCGATCAGATCCGCGAAGATAGTCAGGACTGGAAGCATTATAAGCAGAGCCCATACCCGGGGCATGACCAGGTAGCGCGTCGGATCGATCGACATCACTTCCAGGGCGTCAATCTCCTCGGATACCTTCATGGTCCCCAGCTGAGCCGCCATCGCCGATCCCACTCTCCCGGCGACAATAATAGCGGTAAAGACCGGGCCCATCTCCCGGCAGATCGAGGCCGCGACAACATTCCCGATCGTCCCTTCCAGCTCAAATCTGGCCAGGGCCTGACCGGTCTGAAGAGCAACCACCATCCCGGTAAAGAGAGCGATAACCACCACCACCGGGATACTCTCCACCCCGCAGAAAAGCATCTGTTCAAAGATCAATGCCCGGTATTTAATAGTCTGCTTGAACCAGTAGAGTCCGCGGAATAGGGTTACAAGCGTCCCCCCCACCCCTTCGAGGGAACCAAGAATCTTATCACCGGTTTTTTCGAAAATATCCATTGGTACTAAATATGCCTTACTTGAAAAATATGTCAAAAATCTTACCTAAAACAACGAAATGATTCACCACGAAGGTCACTAAGTACACGAAGAACTGTTAAGAAAAATACAAGACTAAGTTCAATCCTCAAAAACACTTCGTGATCTTCGTGTCCTTCGTGGTTTCAATTAGCTTTATTTAAATGTGGGCCAATATTCGGATAGCGCCTAACTATTGTAATACCTCACCCGGGCCAGCCAGGGGTTCAAAGAAATCAACCCCTTCCGGCAATTTAAACTCAAATGTACTATCCGGGAGATCGGAGTTGATCAGCCATTCCTTCACCAGTAAAGTCATCGGAGGCTGCCCGACCCGGGAGACGACCATCTTCTTGATCAGCCAGGTCCGGGGATCAACCCAGGCCTTAATCTCCTTTAGCTGGGCGTCCTTCTGATCCGGCACCACCGTCACCAGGATCGTCTCATCCGTGAGAGTAGCCGCAGAGCGGTTCGACCCCCTTAAAAGCGCCTTGATCGGGGAGGTCAGTCCCCAGCTCATCTCATAGAGAGTGGCTCTCCTCTTATCTTCATCTTTCAGATCATAGGCTTCCACAACCTGGAGGTCGGGGGAATAAATCCACATCCGATTACCGTTGATGAGAACCTCGCGGCCCCCTTCGATCTCGGATTTCAATTTATCAGGCTTCTTATAAGTAAGTGTAATCTTGACGTTTCTTTCCCCGCCGGGCGAACCCTCCCCGGAACTCCTCTCCACTACCGCCACCAACTCATCTATCTCCTCCCGCACCGCCTCCATATTGGAAATAACCCGGTTAATATCCGGAGGATCCGCCGGGGCGGAATAACTCATGGACGCAGACACGCCGATTATCAGCGCCAGAATACAAAATATAAATTCCCTAAAGTTTAACATTTTATTCCCCGCATTCATAAACTTTCCGTGCCGCGGTTCCCTTTATACTCGTAGCGGCGACCTTCAGGTCGCCACAAGTGGCAGCCTAAAAACAGACACTACGATAAACCAAGCTTAGAAAATAGTCATGGCAGCCACACATTTCAAGGTGCGCTATTGTTTGTTAGCCCACTAATTGTAATTGCGAGCGTCAACGAAGCAATCTCCCTGACATTGAGAGATTACTCATGCCTGTGTCGTTGAACGTTGGAAGTTGAGCGTTGAACGTTCAGTCTTTAGCTGAATCATCTCCTCAACCACACCTGATAGTATATCCCTTTCTTTCTGATAGTATATCGATCAAATGGACCTTCTTTCAGCCAACCGCCGATCCTGCTCATCGAGATCGCCCCGGCCATCGGTATCTGGATAGTCACCCGGCTGCCATCCGTACCGCAGCGCCGTTCCCATTCCAGAATATCATCCGGCCGCGGATCCCGGTAATAGCCATAGAGAAGAGCCTCTCCCTGATCCTTCAAGAATCCGAAGAGCTCCTCCGGTGAGACAACCGAAAAATCCTCCGTCAATACCTGCCAGCCTATAATCAGATCGCAGTACCCATTGTCATCACCGGAAAGATCAGCTTCTCCTCCCTTTTCCAGCAGAAATGGAAGTTCACCTTCCCGTTGTAAGTAACTATAGAACTCATCCCCGTAACACCGACAGATTTCGACATCCGTTTCTTTTGCCAGTTGCCGGGCAATATCGCTCCAGATAACTCTTTTGACCAGATCAACCTTCATATTATTCATATATTAAACAATATAACTTACCTTCGCAACTTTTATTGCCGTCAAGGTATAAGAGGAAATTTAAATTTTACCACCGACCTTGCGTCGGTGGTAAAATGACTGATAGCTAAAGAACCTGTCCACACACACCATCCCCCTCCTCTGCGCCTATGGCGCGGGAGGAGGGGGATTGGTAAGAAAATAATTCCCCGATCACTATTCTTTTGCTATCTTGCTGTATCGGATTTTTTCTCTCCCGAAATACTTCGGGATCCCGAGTTGTTTCACATTAAGTCTCGGGACCGAAATACTTCGGGATCCCGAGTTGTTTCACATTAAGTCTCGGGACCGAAATACTTCGGGATCCCGAGTTGTTTCACATTAAGTCTCGGGACCGAAATACTTCGGGATCCCGAGTTGTTTCACATTAAGTCTCGGGACCGAAATCCTTCGGGATCCCGGTTGTCTTAATTGATATTACCGGGACAATAAACCACGGATTTTTACCCGGCGATGCCGAAGGCATTTCGCGGGGAAGCGGATTTAACGGATTATTTTTTCCCTCATCTGCATAATTCGTGTAATTCGCGTAATTCGTAGTTCAATTTAGTTGCCCGAACGAAGTGAGAGCTAAGTTCAGATTATGAAACAGATATCCTTAACCGTTCTAATTTTTTTAATCGCGGGAATCCTGGTTCTCATCCCATCTCTGAACGCGGAGACCGATAGCACCCCCTACCTAAAATTCTGCGGTGCCAACGGCACCATCTTCGGTACCTGTCATCTCCTCTATACCGGAAAAAGCAATGTCCTCCTCGACTGCGGACTCTTCCAGGAGGAGGGATACCCGAAGCGGGAGGTAGATCGAAGGAACCGATTCCTGCCTTTCTCTCCCCGGGACATAGACTATATCTTCGTCAGCCACGCCCACGGCGACCATCTGGGACGGATCCCCTATCTGGTAAGGAAAGGATTTTCCGGGAAGATCTACTGCACCGAAGCTACCGCTGAAGTCGCCCGGGAGATGCTGAGGCTGCTGGCCTGGATTCTCTCTCACGACTCCACGCTCTATAACCTGAGCCATGTTGAGACTACACTTAAACACCTGGTCCCCTGCGACTATAACCGGACCTACACACTCCCCGACGGCCTCCGGTTCCGTTTCCTGGAAGCCGGGCATATCATCGGATCGGCGATGGTCTATCTGGACTTTCAGGAGGGAGTCGATGACTATTCTCTCCTATTCACCGGAGATATTGGAAACCCCGCCTCCCCCCTCCTCCGCCCCCAGGAGATAGTGGAGGATGTTGACTATCTGATCTGCGAATCGACCTACGGGAACCGTCTCCACAGTAACGGCGCGGCCGATATGGCGAAATTTAAGGATATAATAAACGATACCACGAAGAATGGTGGGAAAGTCGTGATCCCCTGTTATGTCCTGGCCCGGACCCAGAACATTCTCTATTACATCAACAAGATGATCCGGGATGGCGAATTCGACCGCTCGTTCAATGTCTATGTGGACAGTACCTACGCCAACAAGATGACCAGGATCTACCGGAAGAACTCCAATCTATTCAACGAAGAGACCCGGCAGGAGATCAGACAGAGAAAGCCTCCCCTCTCCTTCCCCGCCCTGAAAGGATATACACCTGAAGACCGGATAACCGGACCCGCCGTCATCCTCGCTCCCAGCGGGATGGCTAACGTCGGATCAATCCTCACTCACCTGGCCGCCTATCTCCCCGACCCCAACAGTGCCGTCATCTTCGTCGGATATCAGCCGGAAGGAATGCTGGGAAGAAAGCTCCTGGAAGGGGCCACATCAGTTAAGGTGGGGGGAAAGATGGTTTCGGTCCGGGCAAAGTCATACTATCTCAGCAGCTTCTCCGGACACGCCGACTACAAACAGATCATAAAATGGCTGGATAAATTCAAACGGATCAGAGAGATCTTCGTAGTCCACGGCCAGCCCGACTCCTCCCGCGCCCTGGCCGAGTACATCGAATCCCACACCCCTTTCAAAGCCATAGTCCCTAAGTTCCTCCAGAAGATCTCCCTAAAACCAATGCCCCTTCCTGAACCGAAAACCGGAATGAAAGAAGCTGATGCGAAGGCGGAAAAGAAATAAGACCAGGTTAGGATATTGGACTATCTTTTCCTTAGGACGGAAGAAATATTTCAGAAATACATTCAAAACCATTTAAAATAAAAGCGGAACCGAAGTTTCATCCGGTTCCGCTTTTATTTTAAATAGCCCCTAGGGGAATCGAACCCCTGTCTCCGGACTGAGAATCCGGCATCCTGGGCCACTAGACGAAGGGGCCATATTTTTTTGCAGAGCAAAAAAAATATATTACTATTTTATTTTTCCAAAGGAAAAATAAAATACCTCCGGAAGGACTCGAACCTTCAACAAACGGATTAAGAGTCCGCTGCTCTGCCAAATTGAGCTACGGAGGCGAATTGGCTATTCAGTTGTTAAAGAACAGGTTACGACTCTTTGGGACATCTGGAAGATTCCCAATTTAGTTTGCAGTAACCGTATAGTTACCATATTTTCTTGACTTGCGCAAGTGCTTTTTATAATATGGTTCCTGTTATCTTTCATTGTCTTTTTTTTATCTGAGAGCCAAGAGAATCTACTATGACCGTGAGAAAAAGATATGGTCGGCATTACTATACTGATTTTTATGTTCACGGCAAGAGAATTGTTAGAAAAATTCCCGGCGGTATCGGCAACAAGAACATTGCCCAGCAATATGAGCATGACCTGAAGCTGAAGATGCTCAAGAGCGAGATCGGTATCATCAGCTTTGACCCTGATCTCTCAAGCCTCGTCCGGGAATATCTCCAGTTCTCTAAAACCAACAAAGCCCCGGCCAGTCTTCGGCGCGATGAACTGGCCCTCCGCACCTTTCTTACTGTCACCGGATATAAGAAACTCTCCGAGGTGACCCCCCGCTCTATCGAAAAATACAAGGCAACCCGGCTGGAAACGGTCAGCAAGCGGACCATCAACCTGGAGATAACCATGGTCAAGGCCATGCTCAATAAGATGGTCCAGCTTGAGGTCATCCCTAAAAACCCGGTAAAATTGGTAAGCAAGATCCGGGGACCGGAATCCAAGACACTTGAATTTCTTACCACAGATGAGATCAAGGTTCTCCTGAAGACCATCGCCCCCGGTTACTACCCGATCATCTACACCTTCCTGAAGACCGGCCTCCGGAAGAGCGAGCTCATCTACCTTGAATGGTCGGACATCGACTTTGAGAAGAAGTTGATCCGGGTGGTGAACAAGATCGCCCATCCCACCAAGAGTTACAAGCCTCGTTACATCCCGATGGATCAGAAACTCGAAAAAGTTCTCCGCTCAATCAAGAAGACGAAAAACCCTTACGTCTTCATCACCGAGCGGGATACCCTCAGAAAGAACAACATGATCAGCAAACTCAAAACCACCGCCCGGATAGCCGGAATTGAAAAAAACGTTACCATTCACATGCTCCGTCACACTTACGCCTCCCACCTGGTTATGGCCGGCGTCGATCTGACCACCGTCAAGGCACTGCTGGGACATTCCGACATTCATACCACGATGCGATACGCTCATCTGGCTCCCGATCACCTCCGGGAGGCGGCCAACAAATTATCGTTCTGAATATCCCTCCACCGGAATTCTCCTGGTCGCCCTCCCCTTCTGTTCCATAGTCGCAAACCATCTCTTCACTTTATGCCAATCAAACCTCACACAATTGCCGCTGAACTTAATGCACGGGATCCTTCCCTGTGAAACCCACTTGTAGATCGTCATGTAATTCACCTGAAGCAACGCGGCGACCTGTTTCACCGTTAATAATTGTTCTGCGGTGTTCATATCGTTTCTTATTCAGTAAGCAATCAAACTCAACTTTAATTTCTAAAGCCTGCTCGCTTTAACTTCTAAAGCCATGCCACTTTAATTTCTAAAGAATGACCGGCTGGTCTTATACCAGGCAAATTGAAGGATGGCTTTAGAAACTAAAGATATATATAATCTCCCCCATACTCATACTTTCATCTTCTTATAAATGAACTTTCCATGGGGCCCGATGAACTTGTATTTACTTGATCCTCCATAAAGTCCGCCCTTTTTGGTCTGCCTGATAAATCCGGCGGCAATCAATTCTTTAAAAGCTCGGCTTAATGTTGCGGTGCTCATTACACCTTTCATCTCTGAATAGGTAAGGCTCACTTCGCTAAACGTCTTATAGTTGAACTTTGACCTTAGGTATATCCAAACAACCTTGGCGGAAGATGAGAGAGAGCGCCATTCCGGATCATTCAGAAGTTTCTTTGTGACCATTACAAATGGGCCGTCTGCTTTCGCTTTTCTGCTGCTCATCTCTACGTCTCTCGATTACATTGCTTGTTTGAAAAACCCTTAGCTATCTCGACTTTTTCTCAGAGAATTCACTCATTAACCCTGTCACCCTAAAACTGTTTCTATCTCCAAAAGGCATTGGTTAGCTATGGAGTTTTCAGCAGGAATGGCCTATTTATCGACCAGGCCGACCGTTCCCGGTCGCTTGCCAAGTCGGTACGGCCAGAGAGGGCAAATTGTTATCGTGCATTCCCTCACTTCCTTATAGCTCCCGCACATACATTCCAGACAGTTAGCCCGGATGGCTTTAATCGGTGTCAGTCTTCTTGATTTTTCCTTATTCATCGTGCAATCCTCCCTTGATTTATATTTGCCTCACGTTTCGTGTGCATTACCAGATCGCGGAGGGCATTGTATTTTTGCAGATAATCACGAACCCGGACTTGGGGATCCTTCGTGTAAAAGTCGGTCACGGCCTTTCTTACAGATTCAGAACATTCAAATATGAAATGGCCGTTATGGGGTGTGATAAGCTCGAAGGTTATTAATTTGTGGCCTTTTAAAACTAAGTAGGCACTGCACCATAAACTGCGGGTCGAAATTGTTTCATTCATTTTCCAAACCTCATTTTAAAGGTTTTGCAACCAGTTGCAAAAGCAACGGCGTGGTAGTGGGGAGCAGACAGATGGCCTCCATTTCTCGCCAATACATTTTTTTGCTCCATACCTGAAAGAGAGCGGCACCGGGAGAAAAGATACTTTGAAAGGAAAATATGCGGAGGGGTTCGGGAAGTTGTTTCTCGTTTTTCTTTTGCTCTCATCTATAGCGTCCTTACTTAAAAGACGCTACAAATGGAGTAGCAAGCGCTACTTTGGAGGTAGCAAAGTAAAAAAACTTAGGAGGTAGACCAGTCGAGGGATCGGTCGGGGGTATATGAGATGAAATATCCGGAGATAGGTTTTAGAGAGATTTCAAAATGAGACTTTAATCTCTTGTCGTATTGCCCTATTTTATTAAGGGCTGCCCGAATCAGTTTTGACACATTCTTACGAGCTCTTTCACTTGCGCTCCCGGTCTTGCGGCTTTTTCCTTTAAACACATCAGATATATAACCTTCACAAGACTCAATTTCTTCCTGAATACGTGAAGCACGGTAAGAGTCATTATTTCTTTCAGCTTCGTTTCTATCTTCCTTTAATCCCGAAATTTTAATCTTAATTCTTTGCAGTGTTTCAGGTGTGAGTGTTTGGATACCATCAGAAATTGATTTATCACCATGCAACTGTTCATTATTCAACTGTTCTTCAGACATTTTACTGTAGTTTTCATTAGGAGCACTTGAATCAGGACATTCCACTATTTGACTCAATTGCAAATGATTATATTCTTTGCCAGGATTCTCAAGTAATATTTTTATATAATAAAAACCTGACCGATGTTGAAGTGGTCCAACATTGTGCCCCTGATAAATGACTTCCCAAAAATCCCCACTCTTGCGGAGTATATTTTTTTCGTCATCCTTAGAAACTTCTATTTGGTCAGAAGTTAAATATCCCATCTTGGGCGGCAACTTACCCTCAAACAAAGATTTAACTTCTTGTAACCCCTTGTAAGTTATCTTTCCTAACGGGCGTAATGGATTTAAATGCTTACCATATACTGCAACAGAACCATCCTGAAGTTCTATTAATTGTTCATCATCTAAAAAAGATAGTGCCAGTTGAATTTCTCGTAACTGTGATGAATCCAATCCTGGTCCCCGAGAAAGATCCCATAAACTGATCATGTAATCTGGGAGATCAAGGTAAACATTGCAAAAAAATGTAAGCACCTTAACATGCACATCATCGGTAGAATCTATAACATACTTAAGTGGTATCTCTTTTAGGTTTGGCCGCCCCACCATCAATTTTGTATCATCACCTGCATGCTTTTCCGTGTCTTCTAACCTTGATTCAACTTCGTTAATTCCACCAGGAGAAATCTTACATATAAAATCATCTTCCTTGATCATTTCGAGATGATCATAGGTAAGATGGATCAGGGCTTCCTGTTTGAGATATCTCAATGCTCTCTTAATCTCGCTATTATCTAATGCCGTATTTTCTTTCAGCGCTTTAAGACTGGCTAAAAAAGACGGTCTCTCACAGCTCTTATCGTATAGATATTCTAATATCTTTTTACGGGCTACCTTTTGGCTTTTAATGTTTTTGCGCCTCGTCTTCTCAGAAGATTTTGCTGTTGTTCTATTCATAGTATTTTCATCCCAAGAGAAAATCATATCTATCCCCCACCATAAGTGTAACCAGCACTCACCCGGGGTCTCTGTGCTTGAATAAACTTGGCCCTTATCAAGCATCTTTTTTGAAGTTAAATACAGACTCACCAACTATCTTGTAATTATAATACCATACAAGTTTTTTAGGCATGTATCAATAAAATACCCTTAGAAATGACTAATAGTGAGGACGCAACCATATAATCTTAAAGGAGTTAGAGATGGGCAACGGGAATAACAAGTGCGGGGGGATAGAGAATTACAAGTGGCTTATTGTGGTGGCCCTTCAGGCTCTGGTCAAGTTGATTATATCTTATATCGAGAAGAACAAGGAAAAAAAGAGGCCGAAGGATTCGGCCTCATTAAGGAAAACCAAGTAACGAAAAGGAGGCAAGACAATGGCTAAGCTACATGGACCGTTGTTCTCCCTGGATGCCAGGGGGCAGTTGGGCAAGACGCTGGTCTATTCGATCTGGAAGGGGCTTAACTACGCCCGGAAGTATGTTATCCCTTCAAATCCGAATACCGCCGCTCAGCAAACGATAAGAGGATACTTTTCCGCAGCCGTGGCTGCCTACAAAGCTGAGGACCAGGCGACGAAGGATGCCTGGGATGCGGCCAATACGGCTATCGGTAAGCCCATGACCGGGTTCAACTACTACCTGGGGCTGTATGTGAAGTATCAGATCGATAACGCTGGAACGCCGCCTGTCTCGCCTTTTATGCCGCCCAGCTAAAAGCAGAGTGGCTCCGGTGGCTCCGGACGACCCTCGCATCACCGCAAGGTGGTGCGGGGGTTTTTTATTCAAATTTTTCGACCCTCTCCGATTCCCCTCCGTTTCATCTCCATTTAATCCAGGTATTTTTCCATTCTTTGACATCAAACCTCCATTCTGATAAGCTACTACCACAATCAAAGTTTTCTTCAATTCTTCAACAGCAAAGAATGAGGTAAAAACAATGACAATACCAGACTACCAAACCGTGATGCTTCCCCTCCTCAAATATGCGGCCGACCGCAAAGACCATTCACTTCGCGAAGCGGTTGATTCCCTGGCCGAGCAATTCAAACTATCAGAAGAAGAGAAAAAGGAGATGCTCTCCAGCGGACAGCAAGCAATCTTTTTGAACAGGGTCGGCTGGGCGAGAACATATCTAAAGAAGGCTGGATTGCTTGAGACCCCCCGCCGCGCGTACTTTTGTATTTCCGACAGAGGTTTGAAAGTCCTCCAGGAAAAACCATCAAGAATAGATGCTAAATTCCTGGATCAGTTCGAGGAGTTTCGGGAGTTTAGAGCTAAAAAGAAAGAGAAGCCAGAAAAAGGCAAAGTGAAGGAAACAAAGGAAACACCAGAAGAACTTCTGGAGAACTCCTATCAAAATCTCAGAGCTAATCTCGCCCACGAAATCCTCGAGCAAATCAAGAAAAATTCACCGAGCATATTTGAAAACATAGTTGTCGAGCTATTAGTCAAAATGGGTTATGGAGGCAGCCGCAAGGATGCCGGGCAAGCGATAGGAAAATCAGGAGATGAAGGAATAGACGGTATTATTAAGGAAGATAGGTTGGGGTTGGATATTATATATATCCAGGCCAAGCGTTGGGCTAATACCGTTGGGAGGCCCGAGATTCAGAAGTTTGCCGGAGCTTTGCAGGGTCAGAGGGCGAAGAAGGGGGTATTTATTACTACTTCGACTTTTTCTAAGGAAGCCCGGGATTACTCATCGAAAATCGAGAATAAGATTGTCCTCGTAGATGGAGAACAGCTTGCTGAATTTATGATCGACCATAATATAGGAGTATCACCAATAGCCAAATTTGAGCTCAAACGCATAGATATAGACTATTTCACAGAGGAATAAGCAGAGTTTCACGGAAGGCGCTTCGCCCTAATTGGGAGGAGCGCCTTTTTTTGTTCCGGGGCGGTCTTGGGGCGGCGGAGCTGGCCCGAGGCGCCCCGGGATCAACAGACAAGTCCGCCCGAAGGGCGGGACCAAGCCCCCGCAGGAAGAAGGCCCGACGTTAGGGCCTGCTGCGGGGGCCTCCCGACCGGATGGGAGGGAACAAAGGCAATGGCTGGTAGGGGGGCGGGAAAGGTCCTGTTGAACATCCTGCTTAGTGCGCTTCCGCGCACTAAGAGCTTGTTAACAGGCGTTTCCCGCGTTTTTGTGGTGGCAGGCTGCGGAAGCCCCGGACTTTTTATAAGAAGAGTAAGAAACAAACGCAACCCAGAAATGTTGACGACCAGAGATTAAAAAGGGGGTGGCCGCAGGCTTTTTGATTTCAGATGTGGGGGGGAAGGCGATGCGGAATAACGGTTTTTAAGGCGCCGGTTTTGGGATATCTCCCGTCCGGTTTTTTCGGACGGGAATTATCCCGGCGCCGGGTTATTCCGCATGGCCTTTGGTGGGGGGATCTGAAATCAAAATTGTCTGCGGCTGGGGGGGTGAACGAGTTTAGAGAGCGGGGCCGAATGAAACACCGGAGCGGTCATCAGTCTGCGTGCTTTTCGCAGTCTGATGGCCGCTTTTTTAAGCTGTTGAATGAGGGCCGGAGGTGGGCGGGTGATAAGCGCCGGTGTGGGCTGAGCCGGGTAAAGCCGGGCATTGAGGGGGTTTTCCTTAGACGTAAGATCGGGGAAAGGGTGTTAAACATAAGAGAAGATGAGGCCTGGCGTGATTCTTGCGGCCGTTCCCGGAGGCGATTAAAACCGCGCGCTTTTGCGGAGGGCCGGTTTTTGGCTATCTTCCGTAGCATAGCGGAGGAAGTTAGCCTGGCCCGTAGCAGCGCGGTTTTAATCGCCGGATGGATGACCCGAAGGGGCAAGGCCATAAGCAAGAAGCATGACAGGCCGGGGCTCGCGCGGGGAATAAGCGGGGGCGGAGTGTGGCGAGGTATTGCCTACTGCCGGGGAGCGGTTTCAGTCCGGGTTGTAGGGGGTGAGGTAGAGGCACCCGGACTGAAAGCGCGTGACCGGGGTAATGACGTTGGCCTGTCCCGCAAGAAGTGTGACAGCTCTGCTGGCGCGCTTCTTGCTCAGGTGACATTGGTTCACTGAAGAACGTTTGAAATTATCCGGAGAGCGTAGCCGGTCGAGGAGGCACGGCCGCTATCTGTTTATCGAGGCCGGGGCTCTTCGACTGGCGGGGCACTAAGAAGGGGGTGAGGCGCGGAGGCGGGGGGGCGGTTTCTGTCCTGTGTGGGGGG
>Ga0307929_1000534_pt1 | contig 36200 bp, 28 predicted proteins | sample AceLakmetage1330_FD_203160 | JGI IMG/M metagenome (GOLD analysis project Ga0307929, IMG submission 203160) | Saline water microbial communities from Ace Lake, Antarctica - #1330 | ecosystem: Environmental > Aquatic > Non-marine Saline and Alkaline > Saline | place: Antarctica: Ace Lake...
AAAATCCAGGGTAACTTTAACCTAACCGGCGATGGCTTGTTCGAAATTACAAATAACAGTATCGAAATCTTTTCAACAGCCAACTGCAATATCACGGGTGGGACTATTCGAGTTGGAGGAAACTTTTTTGCTACAAATGCAGGCACCTTCCAACCAACCGGGGGTAACGTTGAAATGTCTGATGGATATGTTGGCGGCCAAATCTTTTGCAACGATGGAAATTCGTTTTATAATCTTGATATTAAAGATGATATTTTAGTGGGTGATGATTTAATGGTAAACAATGATTTGGATATTAGCTCTGTAGAACTTGATATAAATTCTCACACCGTTGAAGTTGGCCACGATGTAAATATCTACGGAAAGTTGGTCATGACAAATTCCTTGTGCGAGCTGGAATGTGGACACTTCATATACTGGATGTCCGGATCAACAGATAACATTACAGCAGGGAATATTTATGCCGAATCCTGGCAGTTTAATCAGGGAACCTATGCAATGCTGGGAACAGGAAATACAGTTCACATAGGCACATTTTGTATTAATTATGATGATGATGCCGAATTTGGCAACCTGATTGTTGGGCCCGATGCAAAGTCACCTACTGAAACTAAAGATGACTACACCGCCATACGAACTGCCGGCGATTGCACCATAAAAAGTGGCCTGGGTTGGAATACTTTTGTAGATTTTCATATTGATGGAACAATGGATATTGAGGATGGTGCAACGCTTTCTTTGATCGAAGATAATTCTCTTTATACCGATTCCGATTTTGTTTTAAATGGAAAACTTGATTTAAATTCTGTGGGCAATGGCTATGTGGATGGTGAATTTGAAATTGCCAACACAGGAGAACTGATCATTGAAGGAGGTGAGTTTATTGTAGATGCCGACTACTATACAGATGGCTTTGTAAACGGAGTCCTGACAATGACAGGTGGCCTATTTGTAGTTGATGGTTCTCTTGAATTTCAGCCAGCCGCAACATCCAACATTTCAGGTGGTACAATAAGATGCCCATTATTTAAAGCACAAAATGCAGGTGCTTTTGAGCCTGTCGGAGGTAGTGTAAAAATAACATCACATGGTATATCTGGTGGTAGTGGAATTTCTTGCGAAAACGGAAATTTTCTTTATAATCTTATAATTGCCGTTTCGGGTTGGACGGATGTAAATGTTATGACAGACCTGTTGGTAGTAAATGACTTAGATGTTTTTATGGGAGGCCTTTCGTTTAATGATCACACGATAACAGTTCAGGGTAACACAACCATTCATGATGGTGGTCTTTCAATGACCAACACAGCAGATGTATTAAACGCTGGCAATGATCCTTCTGATGAAATTATCTGGAAAACAGATGCTTCCCTTAACAATAATAATCAAGGCAGGATTAATATATTTGGCAACTGTACAATCGAAGATGGGGTTGGCTATGATATTGAAGAAGATCAAACAATTGCCTTTATAGGAACCGGCGATCAAAACCTTTACAATTACGATGATGCCATTTTGGGAACTATCGAACTTGCCAAAGCCTCCGGCCAACTCATTATACCCACAGGCTCCGAAGTTACCTGCCAAAGCTACGACTGGACTTCCGGTACATTTACCCTGGATGGCGGCACTTTCACCGCCAACGACCTTGTGGATGCCGGCCTGTTTGGAATAAATAATTTTAACAGTGGCGAGGCATATTTTATCCAGGATGCCGGCCAGTTCGCTGATCTCAATGGAACCATAAATGTAAATGGGGCTACCGTTACAGTGCAGGGCGGCAACTCAGCCTGTTGGTGGGGCTTTGCCGGCAATACTGCTTTCAATATGAGTAGTGGTGAATTTAATTTTATTGATAATGGTGTTTTAATTGATGAACACTTCAGCTATACGTTTACCGAAAATATTACCGGTGGCACCATCCGGACAAATGGAAGTTTTTATGTTAGAAGACCTGAGTTTACGCCTTCGGGTGGTACAATCGAATTGTTCGGCAGTTCGCAGTCAGGCCTTGAAACAAGGGAGGGAGGTTTATTCAATTTACTTGTCAACAAAACTGAAACCGACCAAGGAATGGTTCCCATCAAAAACCGAAAAGGAGAACAAATTATACCGGTTGATGATGCTACAAACGTTCACCTCATCAATAATCTAATGGTGAATGGAACAACAACAATAGAATCGGGTATGCTGGAAACGATGGGTTTTGATATAAGCTGTTATGATGATGTGGAAGTTAATAACGGCGGAACGCTTGTCGTTAATCCTTCAAGCCAGGTTAGTATGGCCAATACTTGTAATATCGATATTAATTCAGGTGGTACGTTGGAGGCTTTGGGCGAGGCTGGCAATGAAGCGGTGTTCACCCATATCACCGGAAATTATGATATCAATATTAACGCAGGAGGTACCATTTCGGCAAGCCATGCAATTTTTGAATATATGGGGTCACGCGGATTGGATGTAACACTGGATGCAATCATCGATCCTGCCAACCCTTTAAACAATTGTACTTTCAGGTATGGAAAAATCGGTGGCACCTTATTAATCGTCAACAACGACCAAACCCTGACAATTGATGGGGCGGAATTTTATACCAATGGCACCGAAACCTATAATGTTGAAAAAGTAGTGAACCTCGGAGAAATCACCTTCACTAATTTTGGTGGTGATTATGCAGGCCAGGCCTTCGAAAATGATCACTATAACCGGATTATTTGGTTTGAACCAGGACTGAATGTAACTCCAGCTAACCAAAACGTTTCGGCGGAAGCAGGAGTCAAGAGCTTTGAAATCCTGTCAAATACAAACTGGTCTGCTTCTGAAACAATGGACTGGCTGTTCCCAAATTTGATGGGTGGATCAGGTGATGAGACACTTGAGGTATATTTTCAGAAAAATACCACCGGAATTGAACGAGTGGGTGAAATCACCATCACAACTGATACTAAAGTTGCAGTTGTAGTCACCGTAACACAATCGGGTGATATTCCTGCCTTATCGGTTGATCCGGGGTTCTTCGACTTTTTGGCCCCCAACGGCATCGGCTTCCTCAATGTATATTCCAATACCAACTGGACAATTACAGATGATATGAACTGGCTGGCAATGAACCTGGAATTTCCTTCCGGAAACGTGGTAGTTACGGTTTCGGTAATGATGAACAATACCGGCGTGGTGAGAACAGGTGAAATCACGGTTGAAACGGAAGATGGTTCCATCCAAATTATTATACCAGTTACCCAGCAACCCTTTGTTGAGCATATTATTTCGCTGCCTGCAGGCTGGTCGGGTTTGTCGAGTTACGCGATTCCTACCCCACCATTTATCACAGATGTATTTGCAGGAATTATGGATGAACTGGTGATTGCCCTTACCGAAGATGAGATATATTACCCGGAGTATGGTGTAAATACCATTGGTATGTGGGAAGAATTTTCGGGTTATAAAATTAAAACCAATGCCCCGGTAGATTTGGAAATATATGGTAGTGCCTATCCAAGCAAAACCATGACCATTCCAGCCGGATGGAGCCTGTTGCCTGTAATTTCGGAATGTCCGGTGGACGTTGAAGATTTATTTGCCCCGTCAGTTGCTGACCTTGAAATTGTAAAAGAAGTGGCAGGCTACGGCCTCTACTGGCCGGCTATGGGAATTAATAGCCAGGGCACACTCGATCCCGGCAAAGCTTACTTTGTGCTTGCAACCAATTCAATTTCGATAACATTTGGTGACTGTGCAAAGGATGCAACTATTGAAAACCTTCCAGGTTTCGAAAACCTGGAAGGTTTAAGCCCGTGGGAATTAACAAGACCAAGTGCATCTTCTCATTCCATTGCAATTCTTCCTCAGGCTATCGAAGGTTTTGCAAAAGGAAGTATTCTTGGAGCTTTTGACTCACAGGGAAATTGCTTTGGTCTTGTTCCACTCGATAGCAAGGCAAACTGCCTCACCATTTTTGGTGATGATGAACTGACAGCCGAAAAAGATGGTTTTGCTGCTGCAGAACAGATTTTCTTCAAGCTTTTCAAACCTTCAACCATGGAGGAATTTGAACTGCTTCCTGAATTTGATTTAACCCTGCCTGATGCCTTTGGTTCATTTGCTGAAAATGGCCTTTCGGCGATTAGCAGTTTCAAAGTAGGAGCATTGGGAGGAATCGATTTTCAGTGGAGCAACACTGGGATTTATCCCAACCCATCAGGAGGCACATTTACAATTACCGGCTTGCATAACGAAGCAGAGATAAAAATCACGGATATTCAGGGGCAGGAAGTGTATTCAAATAATTCTCTGATGGCAGATGAAAACCAAATTAACCTGGGACATTGCCAGCCAGGAATTTATATGGTTTCAATTCAACAAAATAATGCTACAACATTTCATAAACTTATCCTGAAATAGAGGAGAGCAATTTGTTAGGTTTTATCCCCGGGGAAGCGATTCTCCGGGGTTTTTCTTTTTGTAAATTGCAGTCTGTTAAAACGCTTAATCAAATTGTTTATCCCCTACGGGGAATCCCAGATTACACACACAATTGGTTTTGCTACAATACTCAATCGCCTACGGCGAAACCGCTTCGCAGCGAGGCGAGTTATGCCGGGGAATAATAAATTCAACACTCGCCTCCCCCGCCTTTTCGCTGACACTGCCTTCGGCAGTGTCAGCGAAAAGGCGGGGGTTATTCATTAATTCAATTCAGCCCCCTGTGCGGGGGCTATGGATATCTCAAAACACCAACTTTATAAACAGGCACTAATTAGTGCCCGCAAGAAAACTATACTTTTTTCAGTTCTTTGATAAGAAGACGTAAAAGACAAAGCTTTCGAAGTTTTGAAAATCAAGGAGTCCCGTACGCACGGGATAACTGTTTTCAAAACGAGAGTAACGCAGTATTTGGCGTTTTCTTGCAAAGACTAGTCAGCACAAAAAAAAAGCAAGACATAGGTAAAAGTAAAAGTTTTAGTGAAAAGCAGGTATTGATTGGCTAATTAATTTCAAGAAAATATGTTTTTGATGCAAGGTTTACCCCGTCCTTCAGGGGATATCAGCTTGCTTATTTCAATCCCCGCCCTAAACAGGCTGTGTGAAAACGCAAATTTTTTCTTGCCCTTGCATTTATACCAGGGACTGAAATGATGTGGTATAATTGGGCTTTAGCAAAGTTATTTACGTAATATCCTAAAATAGAAATTAGGAAAACTATAGAGATGTAAATTATTTTCATTCCAAACGCTTAAACTTCTAATTTTACCGCCTCTATAAAGAACTCCCAATTGTAAAACTTAAACTTATTGTATCATGAAATATCAAAACCACCTGTCTGGAATTATCCTTGTTGTTTTATGCATTGGGTTTTCAACTGTATCCACAGCGCAAACCGAAGCAGATTCATCTTTGCTCACCCTCGACCGTATTTTTGCTTCCGGCGATTTCCGTGGCGACCGTTTTAGCCAGGCCCGCTGGATTGACGACGGACAGGCTTACACAAAACTCGAACGATCGGATACCCTAAAAGATGGCCGTGATATCGTTAGCTATGAAACTAAAAGTGGGGATAAAACTATTCTGGTGGCTGCTGCTGAATTAATTCCCGAAGGCAAAGAAAAGCCACTTGGGATTTCAGATTACCAATGGTCAGAGAACAAGCAATTGCTGCTGATATTTACCAATACCCGACGTGTTTGGCGATACCATACCAAAGGGGATTATTGGGTGCTGAACCTTGAAACCAAAGAACTGAAACAACTGGGTGCAGGCTTGCCAGGATCATCGCTGATGTTTGCCAAGTTTTCGCCCGACAACACAAAAGCTGCTTATGTGAGCAAACATAATCTTTATGTCGAAGATTTGGACCCAGGGAAAATTAAGCAACTAACTTTTGATGGTACCGATGATTTGATTAACGGCACCTTCGACTGGGTGTATGAAGAAGAGTTTTTCTGCCGCGATGGTTTCCGCTGGAGCCCCGACAGCAAACTGATTGCTTACTGGCAAGTTGACGCGTCGGATATCAAAGACTTTTTGATGATCAACAATACTGATTCGCTTTATTCATTTACTATCCCGGTTGAATACCCGAAGGTGGGCGAAGATCCTTCCAATGTGAGGATTGGCGTGGTGGCTGCACGTGGTGGTGACACAAAATGGATGGGCATACCCGGAGACCCAAAACAGCATTATCCGATACGGTTACTGTGGTCCGTAGATTCAAAGGATTTCCTTGTCCAGCAAATGAACCGCAAACAAAACACCAATAAAATCTGGTTGTGCAAAGCTGAAACCAGCCTGGCTATCAACGATTTTACCGATCGGGATGAAGCCTGGCTCGATTTAGTTGAAGACTGGATGTGGATTGATGAAGGAAAGTATTACACCTGGTTGAGTGAGCAGGATGGTTGGCGGCATCTTTACCTGGTTTCAAAAACCGGCGATGAGAAAAAACTAATCACCGCAGGAGATTATGATGTGGTAAGCATCGAAGAAATTGATGACAAAAGTGGCTACGCTTATTTCATCGCCTCACCCGAAGACCCGACACAACGCTACCTTTACCGGATAAAATTGAATGGAAAAGGAGAAGCTGAACGCATCACCCCTGAAAATCAACAGGGCTCGCACCGCTATCAAATTTCGCCCGGAGGTAAATATGCCTTCCACACCTGGTCGGATATCAATACTCCTCCGGTAACTGAACTGATTTCACTGCCCAAACACAAAACTATTCGTACACTGGTTGACAATGAAAGCTTGAAAGTTGCTTACGCAGATCTGGATATTTCACCTGCCGAGTTTTTCCAACTCACCACCGAAGACGGTGTGCAAATGGAAGGCTTTATGATGAAGCCACCGGATTTTGATGCATCAAAAAAATACCCGGTTTTATTTTACGTCTATGGTGAGCCCTGGGGACAAACCGCACAAGATTCGTGGGGATCGATAAGTTTGTGGATGCAGATGCTGGCCCAGCAGGGTTACATTATTATTTCGGTGGATAACCGCGGGACACCTGCCCCAAAAGGCCGCGCGTGGCGCAAAAGTATTTACCGGAAAATTGGTGTGATCAATTCACGCGACCAGGCCATGGCTACAAAAAAAATCATGGAATGGCCCTTTATTGATGGCGACAGGATTGCCGTTTGGGGCTGGAGCGGTGGTGGCTCAATGACCCTCAACCTGATGTTCCGTTACCCTGAGATTTATGATTGCGGAATGGCGGTAGCTGCAGTGTCCAATCAGTTTTACTACGACAATATTTACCAGGAACGTTACATGGGCCTGAAATCGGAAAACCCTGAAGACTTCGAGGAAGGCTCACCCATCACCTACGCAAAAAACCTCGAAGGCGACCTGCTGATTATGCATGGCACAGCCGACGACAATGTACATTACCAGAGTGTAGAAGCCTTAATCGTGGAACTTGTTAAACACAACAAGATGTTCCAGGTAATGCCCTACCCCAATTGCTCACATAGTATTTATGAAATCGAAAATGCCACCAGGCATTTGTTTACACTGATGACGAATTTCCTCGAGGAGCATGTTGAGGCCGGGGGGAAGTAACAGGGGAGAGAAAAGGTGTTTTTTTGCAGAGACAAGGCATGCCTTGTCTTTACTGCAACCAAAAACAATCATTCGTTTTTATTCCCATCATAGTTTGGATCAAAAGGAGAAAAAAAAACCGCATACGATTTTTGATGTTAGGGAAAACCTGGAACCGTCCGTAGGACATTTCAGCGTCAGAAAAAAGCAGAAAAGGTATTGGGTATTGGTGTATAGGGGGAATAGGGTTTATAGGGAAGGAGGGAAATTTTTGATCCATACGGACAAGTTTGATGATTGACGAATGTTGATTTTTGATTTACAAAAACACCCTGTATCTTTTCGTATTTGAACAATAGATAAATGCGCCGTAGGTGCATGATATTGGTAAAAGCAACAATAAATCTTTTCCCCATGCCTGCCTTAGGTAGGCGATTCCTTCTGCTGTCCTCATCAATCTCTTCTTGATTGACATTTCCTCCTTTCAAATCCAAGAGGGTTTAAACTTTATACCTATTCGTGAAGTATCTTTAATTTCCAAATTACCACATCATCAAATTTTCAAATTGATGTAAATTCTTTCCCTTCAATGCAACCAATTTAACCCTCACTCCCTCTTTATAGAAAAGCACATTTGTGAAGCAGGATCCTGAGCTCGAAATAATTATTAACGGCTGTATTCAAAACAAACGTAAAGCCCAAAAGGCATTGTACGAGAAGTATTGTGATGCCATGTTTTCGACGGCTTACCGGCTGCTGAACAACAGTGATGATGCACAGGATGTTTTGCAGGAGGCATTTATTGCAGTTTTTAAGCACATTGGAAGTTTTAGGGGCGAGTCCACCATCGGAAGCTGGATAAAAACTATTGTGGTGAGGAAGGCATTGAAGCATATCCGTGAATTGAGGTTTTTTGAAGAATTAAATGGCAATGGTATTGAAACTGCAACAGATTTTCTGAATGACCTTTCCGGCGATTACCTTGAACAACTGATCCTTTCGCTGCCCAAAGGGTATCGCACTGTATTTTTACTTATTGAAGTGGAAGGTTACAACCACCGTGAGGTTGCTAACATACTCAATATTTCAGAAGGAACGTCGAAATCACAATTATCAAGGGCCAAGAAAATGTTAAGGAAAAAGGTGGATTTGGTTAATGCGATATGAATTTGTCAGGTAAACATAAAAGGGATTTTTCAGACCGCTTGCCCAATCACAAGCCCGACCAGGATTTGTGGGCGGGGATTGAAGCCGGGATTGGAGATTCTTCTGCTCCTGTCTGGAATGACAAATTACCTCGGCACAGGCCTGCACCTACCACCTGGGATGCCATTGGCAAGCAACTACCGGCAGCCTGGTATTCGTTGAACAATCCTTACTTGCGGGGTACAATTATTTTAATTTTCTTGCTTCTTGTGCCCTTCGTATTTATACTTTTGGAAAAGGGAAGTTTGCACGAAAGCCTTATTCCTAAGCAACAACATCAAGTTGTGCCTGATGTTTTGATTGACGAAAACTCTGTAGTTATCGATAAGTTGCCTCAAAGTAATTCTAATGAAAACCCCATTGTAAAACAACAGCAAGCTTCGCCAGGTAATGAAGTTTCGCGAATGATAGTTTCCAGGAAACCAACAGATATTATTAATTCAAAAGATGGGGTTATTAATAAATCTAATATAGAACAATTGCAAATCAATGCTGAACCTCTGAATGAGCAATTGCAAGTCAATGCTGAACCACCAATTGACCAATTAAATTTCAAGAGTAACCCCGCTGAATCAATAATTAGACCATCAGATACACGGTATGCTGATGCTGCCAGGTCTAACATTATTCCGCTTGCTGTTCCACCGTCAAAATTATCAAGCATCAATAGCGTCAATAATAGGTCCAACAAACTGATGCAAAATGGTGCACATGAATCCCAAACTAATTCTAATCCGAAAACCAACTTTGAGGCAGGGATTTATTATCAGCCTGGTTTTGTAAAGAATATTTCTTCAATCAACAGCAATTGGTATCCAACTTCATCAGCGGGATTATCGCTGACCTTGCACAGAAATCACTTACTATTTGAAACTGGCATCAGTTACAATTGGCTTGAATTTGACGACCATCTCGAACTCGACTATTACGCGTATGAATTCCTTGGGACGATAATCAGCACCGAGCGCTACACCATCGAAAATTACATTGATGAACTTGGCCACACGCAAACCCGAAAGAAATATATCGTTGAGTTGATAGATATTTACGATTCAACATTTTTGGAAGAGGAGCAAACAGGCCATGTAAAGATGGCGGGCATTGAAATGCCACTTTGCATTGGCTACAGGTTGGCCGGCGGGGGTAATTTTTATGCTGATATAAAAACAGGCTTCAATGTAATGATGATAACGAAGGTGGATATGCCACACACCACGCCTGATGGCGAGATCATCCGGGAGATGGGCATCCAAAACAACTTACCTCAAAAATACACGCTGAAATGGAAATACCAGCTAGCCCTTGCTTTGGGTTACCGGATCAATGAAAATATTTCAGCTTATATCCAGCCAACGGTTTTATGGCACCTCGAAGGGGTGAGCTCACGAGAAAATGGAACCTATCAAAAGCCCCTTGAAACAAGATTGCAAGTTGGGCTCAGGTGGGAGTTTTAATGGGAAGAATATACGACTCAGTTTGAATAAAAAATAAATCGGAGAATTGAAATTATTGAAACAAAGGGACGGAAGTCGGAAGACAGAAGACCGAAGAATTATTACTGCTGTCTTCCGGCTTCGGTCTTCAGGCTTATAATGAGCCTCGGCAAAACACATACGACAAAACAATGTAACACCAAAATATACAACCATGAAAAAGCAAACATTAACTGCAATAGCCATCATTTTATCAGCCCTTGCCGGGTTTGCCCAAATTGTTAATTATGATGACGTGGGTGTAATTGTTAACGACAATAGCCCGGTATCCCTGCAAATTGGCGAATACTTCAAACAAGCCCGGAACATCCCTGAACAGAATATGATCCACATCGAAACGCTTACGGATGAAGCTATCGACACCATCGAATTTCGAAATATCCAATATCAGGTTAAAAACTATATTTTGCAACAGGGCCTCGAAACCAAACTTAATTATCTGGTCACTACCAAAGGTGTCCCTTTCGATATTCAGGTGGACAGTTGCTCACATTTTTATCCACCAACATGGATGAACTGCTCGTCGGTAGAGTCGGAATTAACTTTGCTGTTGAGTGCCGACAGCTCACAGATTATCCAGGGCAGCTGGTTGCAAAACCATTATTATAACAGTATAAACCATATAGGCAATGCAAACCTCGGCCTTTTACTTGTTTCACGCCTGGATGGCGAGAAAGCCCAGGATGTTTTTAACCTAATTGATCGTAGTGGGCCAGAAACTATTGTGGACAAAGAATTTGGAAAATTCATTTTTGACATCAGTTACACACAAGATCCAAATATTTTTAATTCGATAGCCGCGAAAATGTATCCTGCCATCGATACCTTGAATTCCCATGGGTGGAACACCATGTTTGATGGCGATTCTCTCGTCCCGAATAATGAGGAAAATGTATTGGGCTACATAGGGTTTATTAAGAAGATTTATGAAGAACCTTTGAATTTTGATTGGGAGAAAGCTTGTTTTACAGAGTTGATGATAACCGGGCCTAATGTTACTTTTTATGATTCCCTGAACTATGCAAACACCCTACAACTTTCGCAGATGATTGGCGAAGGATGTACAGCAGGGTCGGTTTATGTTCACGCGCCGTTCTCATCGCAGTTTACTGATTATGCGGTTTTTTTTAACAGATTTACAAAAAATGCAAGTAATGACCTAAACAACCCCTACAACCTAGCCGAAAGCTATTACATGGCAACCAAAACCTTGTCGTGGATGAACCTGCTGGTGGGTGACCCCAAAACCACCATCACCACCGAAAACGGAAACGCAATAAGTAAATCACAGATTTTTGAGGGACTTGCTATTTTTCCAAACCCCGCCCATCACTACCTGAATGTGAGTTTGAATAGCAATCAAGCTGCTGAAGTTACAATTTCAATTTTTGACCAAATGGGGAGGACGGCAAAACAAACCATGCATATAGTAAACTCAGGGCGTAATATATTTCAAATGGATGTTAGCAGTTTGCATGAAGGGCTTTATTTTATCGGAATTACCGATGAAACAGGTAAAGGCGAAATTCAGAAACTAATGATTTGTAAGTAGAAGGACGAAAAACTGGAATAGTCGATGTATTTTTCACGGCCGGAACCTTTAGTATTTTTATTTCTAACTCAATCAAAAAAAGCCATCTCATTTTTGAGATGGCTTTTTTACAAAATACCTGTTAGGTTTAGAATCTTAAATCAATCCTTTTGCATGTTTTTCTTTGATCACTTTGATCATGTCGCGTGTCATTGCATCCAGGTCCCATTTTGGATTCCAGCCCCATTCTTCGCGTGCACAGGTGTCATTCATTTTGTTTGGCCACGAATCAGCAATCCCTTGTTTCATGGTATCAACATCATAATCCATTGTAAAATCGGGAAGATATTTTTTCACTGAATTAAATAAGATTTCAGGATCGAAACTCATTGCAGTGACGTTGAAACAATTCCTGTGCTTCAATTTGTCAGGGTCAGCTTCCATCAGGTCGATGGCAGCATCTATTGCATCAGGCATGTACATCATATCCAGGAAAGTTCCTTTTGGTAACGGACAGGTAAACTTCCCATTCTTGATGGCATCATAATAAATTTCGACTGCATAATCGGTAGTTCCACCACCGGGAAGAGTTTCATTAGAAATAATTCCAGGATAACGAACACCTCTTGTGTCAACGCCAAAACGTTTGTAGTAATAATCGCTTAAAAGTTCACCAGCAACCTTGGTTACGCCATACATGGTACCCGGACGTTGGATAGTGTCCTGTGGAGTATTGTCGAGTGGGGTACTTGAACCAAAGGCACCAATAGAACTTGGGAAAAATACTGCACATTTAAATTCCCTGGCAATTTCCAGTACATTGTAAACGCCGTTCACGCCAACATTCCATGCTGCCTGCGGCCTTTGTTCGGCTACTCCAGAAAGTAGCGCTGCCAGGTTGTAAATGGTATCGATCTTATATTTTTTAACCACTTCAACAATGCGTTCAACATCAGTTGCATCAACAACTTCCAGCGGGCCACTTTCGGCCAGTTCCTGCGAAGGCTGGGTTTTGCGATATCCGGCAACAACATTATCATTTCCATACCTATTGCGAAGTTCCATTGTTAGTTCCGAGCCAATCTGTCCTACGGAACCGATTACGAGAATATTTTTCATTTGAATAAAAATTTATGTTTCTGTTAACAAATTAACAATAATTGCGGCAAAAATATAAATTTTTATAGTACAGCCATTTAATTCTAAATTTTTCATTAATAAATCACAATTTTTCCTGAAAGAATGCATTATATTTGCCGCCTGTTAATGGAAAAACAATTAGAATTATTCATACATAAAACAATTAAAACATGTACGGTAAAATACAAGAACATCTTCAAAAAGAACTTGCCGACATCAGGGAAGCCGGCTTGTACAAAAACGAACGCATCATTACATCGCCACAAGAAGCTGATATTACAGTGAGCACCGGCGAAAATGTACTGAACTTTTGTGCCAACAATTACCTGGGTTTATCCAATCACCCAAAATTGGTAGCTGCTGCAAAAGAGGGGCTGGATTCGCACGGTTACGGAATGTCGTCGGTAAGGTTTATTTGCGGAACACAGGATTTGCATAAAACCCTTGAAGCAAAAATCGCCGAGTTTTTTGGCACCGAAGACACTATTCTTTATGCTGCTTGTTTTGATGCAAATGGCGGGGTTTTCGAACCACTGCTTAGTGCTGAAGATGCAATTATTTCCGATTCGCTCAACCACGCTTCCATTATCGATGGCGTGCGTTTGTGCAAAGCACAGCGCTATCGTTACAACAATGCCGACATGGCCGACCTGGAAGCAAAACTGAAAGAAGCCCAGGCACAACGTTTCAGGATTATTGTTACCGATGGTGTTTTCTCGATGGACGGCAACGTGGCACCGATGGACAAAATCAACGAACTGGCCAAGAAATATGACGCCATGATCATGGTTGACGAATGTCACTCAGCTGGTGTTGTTGGAAAAACTGGCCGTGGTGTAACCGAATTGTTCGACATCCGTGGTGAGGTGGATATTATTACCGGAACCCTTGGAAAAGCATTTGGTGGCGCCATTGGTGGATTTACTACTGGTAAAAAAGAGATCATTGAGATCCTTCGTCAGCGTTCACGTCCGTATTTATTCTCAAACTCTATTCCTCCATTGGTTGCCAACGCTGGTATTGCCATGTTTGATATGATGGCTGAAACTTCCGAGTTGCAGGATAAGCTGCATTGGAACACCAAGTATTATATGGACAAAATGAAGGCTGCCGGTTTCGATATCAAACCATCCAAATCAGCAATTTGTGCCGTGATGCTTTATGATGCAAAACTTTCGCAGGATATGGCCGCCAAACTTCTGGAAGAAGGTATTTATGTAATTGGATTCTACTATCCTGTTGTTCCCAAAGGACAGGCAAGGATCAGGGTCCAGCTTTCAGCCGGTCACGAAAAAGAGCACTTAGACAAATGTGTTGCTGCCTTTACCAAGGTTGGTAAGGAGCTTGGTGTGATAAAGTAATGTTTGTCGATTAAGCAACAGAAAAATTATTTATGATTGGTGATTAACGATTTAAGATTTTTGATGTAATGACTTTCGCTAAAATCTGCAATCAAAAATTATCAATCATCAATCGTCAATCATGCTTTTAATAAAGTAGATAGTTTATTCCTCAACAAATTGATATGTAGGAAGGCGGCCGAATGGTCGCCTTTTTTTATTTTGGATTCTTTGTGCCTCCGTGGTAAAAATCAATCCACCACAGAGACACAGAGTCACAAAGAAATTCAGTTCACAAAACATTACAATTATTATAGATACGAAAATTTGGCTTTCCTTTTTAGTGAAATTCCGTGTTCCTGCCTGCCGGCCCGCCTGCCAAAGCAAAGCGGCGGACAGGCAGGCAGGTTAGTGTTTTGGTGGCGAAAAGAAAGATAGCTCAAATGGATGACGATTTAGGATATTGTATTTATCCCATGTAACCTTTCCAAAAAATTTAGGTATTCAAATTAGAAATATTCACCAAAACCTGTAACATCTGCCATTAATCTACGTCTAACATAGTACAAATCTGGAAGTAGGCTTTGTTGGTTTTCGGACATCAATTTACATTAATGAACACTTATGTCTGTTTTAAAAAACTGCTAAACACTTTCAATAAGTTGATAAACAAGGCCGCAAACCCTTTGGCACAATTAATGAAAAGCATAACCCTCTAAAACCTGACGAAAATGAAAATAGATCTTAAAGCAAACGAAATGGTTGTAAAAGCCACAGATTCAAACCATCTAAGCGGGGCTGAAAAAATCAAAGGAAAACTCATTATCACCAACCAGCGGATTTATTTCAAAGGTGTTAACGGCCATACCGGGATGTATGATTTAGAAATAGAACCCAAAAGCATCAGGGATGTATTATTTTTCAGTCCGGGCTTTTTGCAAAACAATGGTCTTAATCTTGTAACCACCGAGGGCGAAGAATTGAAGTTTACCCTTAAGCAGCGCAATAACTGGGGTCAGATGATCGCCAACCTTTGTTAGACTCCAAAGATCGAGTTCCGCTATATAATTGAAATTAGATTTTCAATGACAGGCCCGAAAGGGCCTTTTTTGTTAGTGTCTGGAAATGCTACAAATAACCCAAATGCGAAAAACGCCAAACACAAAACACGCCTACCCTTCATCCATCTTCAAATCAATTTCGGCTTTTATAGCTTCCAATTCAAGGATCAGTGGTTTCAGGTTCCAGATGAAAGTAGAAATATTCCAAAGCTGGGTTATTTCATCTTTTTCAGGATCGCTGGCCCCACGGATGACCCGGAATGAATCGCGGAGACTTAAAAAATCTGCGCGTAAATCCGGGAGGTTTTCAGCCCGTTGGTGCTTGCGAAATGCCTCAATTAATATATTTAAACTTTCTTCGGTATGATTTGCAAAATGCTGAAGCTTGTTTTCAACTTCGGGGAAACCAATTTTGGAATGGCATCCTGCAGAAGCAAAATCCATCGAATGTAAGGTATTGCGCATGCGCAGGATATAGCGTTGAATATTCAGCCCGTGATGGATTACCTTGTTTTGAAGTATCTCATTTTTTGTGGCATCAATCACCTCCTCAAGGGTAATGAGTTGCAAGGTTAGTTGTTGCTTCCGCTGATTTACTTCAATAGTGCTGTTATTTTTTAGCAAGCCGGCGATGATTGACAGGAAGAATTGTTTCTCGCTTTCAATGGTATCGGCAAGCGCATTGGCAAACTTCTTACGCGCTTTTTCGGGCCACAGCAAAAACGAAATGAACACAACAAACACTACAATGCCCACTGTATAAGCCAGCCTCAGCCACGGCACCGAACTATCACCGGGATAAATCAATGAAAACAAGCCGATGATCAAAAAGGTAAGTGCCGTTATCATCATGATGAAATTGTCGAGGTTAGAAAACCAGATCATGAAAAATACTGTGGCTAAAATGATGATATAAAAAATGATGCTTCCCGCCGGCACCAGGCTAACAAATACAAATCCTGCCAAACAGCCAACGATTGTCCCGATAAGCCGCTCGCGCCCGGCTTTGATGGAAACGCCCAGGTTTGGCCGGATGAGCAGGGTTGCAAACAGTACCAGCCAGAAACCATAATGCACGCTGAAAAAAGTAGAATAAGCCATTGTGGCACCAATTATAATCGCCGACCTCAATCCAAACCTGAATGCCTGGTTCTGGAATTTTAACTTTTGGATGGATCCGCTTATCCCTTGAAGAAAATTACTAAACCGCTCACGGGTTGAGATGTCGCTTGCCGGATCAATATTCCCAACGGCAGTTTGTCCAATATTTTCAGTTAATGCCAGTAAGGAGTGCAATGCATTAAATATGGCAACCCATTCGGCCCGCTCAACATCATCCTTTTCAATCTTGTATTTTTCGAGGTATTCGTGGTTTATCTTTTTCAGTTCCTGCTGAAGAACCTGGGCTTCATCGTCGCTGTCTTTTACCACGCTGGGATGGTAATGCCGCAATAGTCCATGGATAATTTCCCTCACTCGCGGATGCCCGAGGATATGTTCGCTAAATTTTTTTGAATCCCATACCCTTGCCCTAAATTGCCAGACGAGCAACATATATTCGAAAAGGTCTTCGAGGCCTTTTGAGATTTCAAGAAAACGGGTTTGATAAAATAACTTATTTTGGTCCCTGATACGCAGCAAGTGCCACAATCGTTTGAATTCGCTGATTGATTTTCGTGCTTTTGCAGCAGAGATTTGTGTTGCTGAAATGCCTGTTTCAAGGTCGGGATAACCGGCAGTTATATCATCAAAATATTTTTCAAGGTGCTTATTGATAAATTCAAGTTGTTTGTGTAGTCTTACTCTTGGGCGAGTTGGGAGAATGATGAAGTGGATAATAAAAACCAGTGCTGTTATGAGCAAGAACAAACCTGCAAACTCAAATCCTGAATTAAGAGACTTTGAAAATGCCAACTCCATAGTTGAAATGGAAAAGACAACCACGGCAGAAAAATCGGGTACAAGCCTGAGTCCAATTAGAAAGAACGTTACAAATGCTGCCACCACAACAAATATCACCGAAGCAATTTCATGTTGGGATATTACAGAAATGGGGATGGAAAAAACAGCTAGGGCAGTTCCCGTGGCAAGTAGCGAAAACTTCCTGTCCTGTAAGGTTAAGCCGGTTTGCGATTTACTGATCAGCAGTGAACTCACCGCAGCGAACATGGCCATACCCGGATCATTGTAAAAAATAAGCAGCGAAATCAATATTGCCAGAAAGGTTTTTAGGCTTCGTTTCGTAACCAAAAACCCCGGATCGATTTCAGCTAAGTGGTGGGTGATATTTTTTTTAGTGATGGACAATTTTCGGTATGTATGTTATGCTTTATCTTCAGTTAGCTTTCCACAAGAATTGCCGGCCAGCCATCCTGTTGACCATGCAATCTGCAGATTGTATCCACCCGTTTCAGCATCCAGGTCGATGATCTCACCGGCAAAGTAAAGTCCTTTCACCAATTTCGATTCCATGGTTTTGGGCGATATTTCATTGGTAACAATCCCACCGGCCGTAATGATTGCCTCCTTAAATGCACGATGATGACTGATAATAAATCGTAGGTTTTTAAGCATATAACGGATTTGCTTGCGCTCATTCGCAGAAACCTGGTGGCATTCCTTTTCAGGATCGATCTTTAGTAAATCAATAAAAACAGGGATCATGGACGCTGGCAGCCAATTGCGAAAAATATTATTGATTTTCTTTTTACCATGTTCATTCAAATCGCGCAGCAGGCGTTTATCAAGCTTTTGTTCGTCAAGCGCAGGTTTCAGGTCAATGGTAATTTCAACCTTCTTCTTTTGTTGCAATGCATCAACAACAATTCTGCTCAGGGTTAGGATTATGGGGCCTGACAAACCAAAATGTGTGAAGATCATCTCGCCAAATGCTTCGCCCGCCTTTTTATTGTTTACCCAAACCACGGCTTTAACATTTTTCATGTTCAGGCCCTGAAGTTGTTGTGCTATTCCACCCTGTGTTTCGAGGGGCACTAAAGCTGGTATTGCTTTTTGTATGGTGTGCCCAAGTTGTCGGGCAAGTTCATATCCTTCGCCATTTGAGCCTGTGGCAGGATAAGACTTTCCACCGGTTGCAAGGATGATTTGGCCAGTTTTAAATTCCTCGCCATTTGCCCTCAGGCCAGTTATGACACCGTCTTCCACAATGAGTTTTTCAACCCTGTGGCCACATCTGATTTCCACCTTTAGTTTCTTCAGCCACCTAAGCAATGCTTGTAACACATCTGCCGATTTGTTGCTGGCAGGGAAGTAACGCCCGCCCTGCTCCAACACAGATTCCACTCCGTAATCTTGTAAAAGTTGGATGATGTCGTCAGAGTAATATTGTGAGAATGCGCTTCGTAAAAATTTGCCGTTGGGAAAAACGTGTTTGATAAACTCTGTAATTGGGGCACTGTTGGTAATGTTGCAGCGTCCTTTTCCGGTGATCAAAAGTTTGCGGCCCTCCTGTCTCATTTTTTCGAGTACCAGCACTTTGCTACCTAATTCGGCGGCTCGCCCGGCAGCCAACAATCCCGCTGGGCCTGCACCAATCACTATAACATCAAAATTATTCATCAGTTGCAAAGGTATGTTTTACGGGGTAAATGGTACGAAACACAAAACATAAAGCACAAAGCACAAAGCACAAAACACAAAGTACAAAGCACAAATAAATCTCAATTTTTCAAATTCTTAAATTCCAAAAGGTTTAGAAAATTTGAAATTTCTTATCAAAAAAAGCAACGTTTATAGAAAGTGCAGTTGTGAAAATGCACAATGTGTAGAAAACCACTTACTCCCAAAAGTCGGGTGGGGTTAATGAACCGCCTTCCAGGCGGCAATCGAAGCAAACGTTGCTCTGGGCCATTGCCCATCCCAAAAACATAATGTCATCAATATAAATTGGCCAATTGCTTTCGGGTTCAAATTCAATCCATCGCAGCGATTCAAAATCCGGAGTGCATATGTCGTAATAAAATTCTAAAGCTGGCCGGCTGACAAATATCCGTTTTTCGCTATGCCCGGCAACGATGAAATATCCCAAAACAGGTTCATTGGGATTATTGACATTGTGCATGTTCCCCAAAATTTGAATAGGCTGTTGCATCCACATTTCACCCTGATCGATGTTCTGTTGCTTAATGGCATTGTAAAATTTGAAAGCTTCTTCCGAAATGCTCAATTGCTTGACCAACAAGCTATATTTTATGCTTAATTTTTTTGATTTGGTGGAAACAAAATGAAGCGGGAATTGATTCACAGCGGTAGGATCAAGATATTCGGTGGAACCAAAAATGACTTCATTTACATTCGTGCTTATCCAACATGTTCGTAAGGAGTCGGGGTCAGGGTATGGGATAAATTCTCCCTCCCAGGTATAGTCGATGTCGAAGGTGGACTTGTATTCCCAGGTTTGGGATAGCCTCCATAAATAGTAGCTGGTATCGCTATTTTCACTGTGATTTTCGACATAAAACTGCATGCCCGGGAAGCCGGAATTATTTGCCAAATTCTCTGGAGATTCTATATTCCCGTAAACAGCGTCGATTGGTGATTCAGCCTTCAGGTAGCACGGATCGGAAATATAGCTTTGGCCGTTGGGCAGGTTGATGTGGAGTTGATACACATAGCCAGCAAGTCCGCGGAATGAAGTATCCATTGCCCGGTAAGTTCCGGCTTCGACTTCGGTGAGCTGAATTAGGTTTTGATTTTCGTCACTAACATACAATTCTGCCCCACTCTGTGGAATATATTCACCTTTGTTTACAGGGCTCGACACAGACAGCCGGACAGCCAGCGGATCGTTGCCGTTTGTTAATTGGCCATCTACTACCAGCAGATTTTGGTATTTATCCAGTTCCGGCCAGTATTTGTCAACACAGGAGGTGAAAGTGATAAAAAGCAATATTATCGCAAGGAAGTTTTTTAAGTGCATTTTCCACGATGTTTGATGGCGGGTGTTAGGTGACCGATGTTGGGTGTCTGATGTTGGTCTCATAAATCGCAAATCAAAAATCGCCTGCCTCGCGGCAAGGCGGGTTAATCATCAACCATCAATCAATCCCATATACCCAATACCTCTATACCTTTTTCACCTTAATCCATTAAAACCATTTTCCTGGTAACTTGCGAATCATCTGATTTTAAAACCAGGTAGTAAACGCCGCCGGGTAAGTTTTGTGGAGCCCAGTTTACTGTATGTGTTCCTTGTTCTTTTTGCGAGTCAATTAAAGTTCCAACATTTTTTCCGGCAAGGTTATAAACCTGCAATTGTATTTCAGATTTTTCCTGAATGGTAAAACTGATGCTGGTACTGTTTGAAAAAGGATTGGGCACATTTTGTTCAAGTTGTATTGTTGGGAAACCTACTTCATCAAAAATACCCGAAGATGACATTTGCGGGCTTCCTGCAAGTAGCCATGATGTGTAAATCATTTCGGCAAGGCTGTGCGAGGCATTTTTGAATAATAGGGTGGTGAAGCCTTTTGTTTTATCCCAAAGTGCCTGCTTGTAAACCGAAGAGGAAGTGCTGCCCCCCGAGAGGTTTTTTGCATAATCGTCAGCAGCAATTACTGAATCGACATAGGTATAATTGGAATATAGATAATCAAAAACATATTGACTGACATCCTGAATTTCTTCGATTTGATTGCCGGTGTAATTTATTTGCGAATTATAGGCATTAATCATGGTTGATTCGTAGCGTGAGTGGATGCCGCTATTGCCAGTAAATTGCCCATTGTAGTTTCTGGTAATATGAAGTGGCATATGGCCATCGGCGATGTAATGCCCCAGGTCAGCAGCAAACAAAACCGCATTGTCCCAATCCATTCTTTCGAAACATGCAGTAAGCGAATCGAATGTTTTTAATGTTGCCCAGGGTAAAATTCCCTGGTCGTAAACAAAACCCGAACCATGGATCATGATCGCTGAATCGAGCGTTTGCGGAATCCGGCCGGTGGTGATAAATTCCTCGTAGTTGTCGATGTCGATGTAATGCCGGGGAGCTTCGTTGGGATCCCAACCTTTGCGGTAATCGGCCTCTGAGGATTTATTTGCAAGTATAATTGCCCATTGCTGAAACTGCATCATTTCCTGGTTAAACGAAAGTGCTGCATTATTGTTGATTTTGTAGTGTCCGGCATTTCCCCAGGCCAGACAAATTGCTGAGATGGAAGCAATGAAGATGATGTTTAAAAATTGTTTTTTCAAAACCTTTTAGTTTAAATAGTTTTTGTGTTAGAATTGTAGCCTGCAAAGGTATGAATATTAGTGTTGGGAGTTTAAGGCTAACTATTACAGAGTGTACGACAAATTGCACAGACACTTTTTCATCACCAATGATGTGATTGTTAATTTTTGAAATATTATGCAACCTCTACAAGGTTGAGCCTGTTCATATGGAATATGTTATTACAATTATGAATGTCCTACGGACATTTTACCGTAACGAAACATGTTAGAGCATTACCTCGTAGAGGTTGCAGAATTGTAACAATTTGTAAAAAAAGAAAGGGCTAAATCCTCGTAGAGCCAGCCTTGCCGGCAGGCAGGGATTCATAAAATCGAACACACGAGATTCTTTGCAATTTGTCGGACACCCATATTTCGTCCCATACGGAACTCATTAAATATTATTCCGATAGGGCTGCATTAAAATGCATTGAGCCACGGAAAGGCTCTACATATCCCGATTCGGGTTAGTGGAACCGCTGCGGAAGGGATTGGAGCGACAGCCCTGTGAAGTAGCGCCTGATGCTTTTTGTTGGCTGGCGCAGGCTGACGTCCGCGTGCGCCGAAGCTTTAGCGGAGGAGCAAGGAAGCCCGCGTACAGCTTACAAAAACACAGGTGCTACATGCAGGCTATAGCGGAAAGCCAGCCTTGCCGGCTAGGCAGGCCCGTCCGCCGCCCAAAAAAAGCATCCTTACAAATTATTAATCCCGTTTTCATCCGTCCTGTTGAGGGGATTTTCTTACATTTGCGGCTCAAAAATTTCCCACAGAATGTAGCAAAACCAAATACTTACTTAAAAAAAGGGGGGACCCATGATTGAAACAGTAAAATTCGGGACCATCAAATGGCATCATATTTTAGACCCGAAGGAGGATGACCTTGAGTATTTGAAAGACAACTTTTACTTCCACCCCCTCGACATTGAAGACTGCCGGAGTAAAATCAACCAACGCTCGAAAATTGACACCTACGACGATTATTATTTTATCATCCTGCATTTCCCAAAATTTGACCGTATTAACCGTTTTTTAAAAACCAAAGAAATAAAGATTTTTTGGGGCGAAGATTATATCATCACCATTGGGAACTCTCATTGGGTGGTGAAAGAACTATTTGATGATGCCATGGCCCAGTCCGAGCGCAAAGAGGAGTTTGAGATTGGAACAACGGATGCCCTGCTGTATATGATCCTTGAGCGCCTGATGAAGGAAACCTTTTCGGTAATTCGGCAAATAGGCACTGAAGTGGAGATTTTGAACCGGGATTTATTTAATAAACATGCCGAAAAAACCATTGAGCGTATTTCGGTGACCCGGAAAAATATTATCCTGCTCAACACGATTTTTAAACCACAATTACCCTTGTTCAAGAAATTTGAGACTGGTGCCATCGAGGGCTATGCCGACAATATGGAAGATTACTGGGGCAATATCCTCGACTATTACCAGAAATCGTGGGACCTTACCGAGGACTATGCCGAACTGATCGAGGGCCTCTCCAAAACCTTCGATTCGCTACAGGCCAACCGCACCAACCAGATCATGAAAATACTTACTATTATTTCATCTTTCATCCTTCCGCTTTCGTTAATTACGGGTTTGTATGGCATGAATGTGATGCTGCCCGTACAAAACAATCCCTATGCTTTTATTACCATCATGGTGGTAATGGTGGCCCTTGCCGGATCTATGTTTTTCTATTTTAAGATGAAGAAGTGGATTTAGGGGGGAGAAGTGCCTAAGGTGAGCTAAAGTGTGGAGTGAGCTAGAGTGAGGAGTGACTAAAGTGAAGAGTGAACGAAGGGTTTAAATCCCTGACCAAAGGGAGAGGGATGGAAACCCTGATTAAACGAAACGCTACTAAAACCAGGGCTGCCATCCCATCGTGCCTCAGGGCTTGCTTCCCTTTCATAAAATATTTTTAGTGAAATTTTGTGGTTTCGTGCTTTAGTGGCATGATTTCTTACGATGTTGGTATAGTAAGGTTTGACTATTTTAGAATTATCCTTCAATCTCCCTCCCCAAACAAGCCAAACCTGCAATACTTGATTTTTTCTCCCTGCTCGCGGAAGAGCATTTCGTAGTGGGTGCGGATGGAAACAACATCGTCGCTGCCGGGGTTTTTATCAACATCGTAACTGTGAAAAAGTAAGGGCAGGTTTTGTTCTTTTATAACTTCCAGGCTGAAATCAAATAATGGTGTGTTGTCGGTTTTGAGATGGACAATGCAGTTTTTATTGCAAACGCGTCGGTAGCGGTCAAGAAATTCGGGTGAGGTAAGCCTTTTCTTAGCTTTGTGTTTTCGAGGTTGAGGGTCAGGAAAGGTGATCCAAATTTCATCGATTTCGATGGGGTCATAAAAGTATTCGACCAATTGAATTTTGGTGCGGATGAAAGCAACATTTTCAAGTTTCTCTTCCTGTGAAGTTTTGGCACCACGCCACATCCTAGCTCCCTTAATATCCATGCCAATGAAATTTTTATCGGGATATCGCCGGGCGAGCCCTACAGTAAATTCTCCTTTTCCACATCCAAGTTCCAGCACCAGGGGATTGTTGTTTCCAAAAAATTCTTTGTTCCATTTACCTTTCAGCCTAAACCCTTCAGCCAATTGCTGATAGGTGGGTTGGAAGAAGTTTTCGAAGGTTTCGTTCTCGGCAAAGCGCGCCAGCTTTTTCTTACTCACGGTTTGGTGGGGTTTTTATTGTGAATAGTGATTGGTGAATAGTGAATGTTGAGCAAAGCGCCTGTCCCGTTCGTACGGGGAAATCTTGCCACTGCGGGGGTGATCGGTAGTTGTTGATTGAAAATAGATCATCTTTATTTTGCTACGGACTGTAAACTGAAGACCCGCCTTCGGCGAGGCAAGCTGCTGACAGAACACTGTGGACTGCTCACTGCTCACTGTTTTACTGTCTTAATAACCATGCGCCGGGGTTGAGGCTGGCCCTTACTTTTTTAAGTTCGCTAATTGCTTCCGATTTCCTGATGTAAGCAGCAATACTAACCCTGTAATATCCATTGGCAGCCTGTCCGATCACCTTTGAATTTTCATAGCCTTGCTCTTTACAGGATGAAATAAGGCTTTCGGCATTCGCAACATTTTCGAATGACCCGCCAATGAGGTAATACATTTTTTCAGCAACAACCTTTTCAGCAACAACAGGAACTGGCTCAGGTGTAATCTCAGCATTAGCATCCTTATGGATGTTGCTGTCTGTTGTTTCAAGGATAATTTTGGGTTCGCTTAATTCCGGAAGAAAAGATGCTGTTTCCGGCTTTATGATTGTTGGTTTAGCGTCTTCTTTTTTGGTAAAAGCGACATTCTCGTCAATTTGCAAATTATCGCTGTTGGCTGCTTCAGCCTTGTGTTCGGGAACTAAGGCAAGCTGGTTTGTATATGCATCTGAAAAGCCATTCCAAAGTTGGGTTTTCATCGATATCCACCCGGCAAAAATAAAGAGTGGGATAATAACCAAAGCCCATGATGCAACACGCCTGCTTTTCTTTGGCCTTGCTTCATCCTCTCGCCTGTTAACAAATTTTGTTGCAGGTTTCGGGGCCGGTTTTCTGTAATTTCGGTCGATCATTGGCGAAACAAAGGCACTCAGCCCAAAAGCGTCTTTATTGTAATTGCTTTTTTCGTCCTGCTTAAAAAGTATATTTCCTTCGATACCTTGAGAAAGCACACCGATTTCTTCGAGGTTGATTTTATTTCCGGATCTTATTGCCTCTAAGGTATTCTTCGAAAAATTTGCGATAATAGCAAGGGCAACAGGGTAAGTGAGGTTCTCGATTTCGGCAACGGCATTTGCCAGCAAACCGTCGTTGTTTTTTAATTCGGGATTGAATAAGATGGTTTTGGAAGGCGCTTGAAACATGTGCTGCACCGGGTGGATTTTTGCCGGCGCGTAGTTGCTGACAAATCCGCCCAAACCGGGAACAATTACGCACTCATGCTCAAACAATAAACTGCTAATATGCCTGCTAATATCCATGTTTTTGATTGATTTTTTCGACCAGCTAAGATACTACTTCTATGCGTAGGTTTTTCAGATCTTGAAAATTTTTGACAAATCTTCCGGCGTGTCAATGGCAATACTTTCAAAGTCAGTTTCTTCGGCAAAAACCGAAAATCCGTTTTCGAGCCACCTTAATTGCTCCAGCGACTCGGCAAGTTCCAAATTTCCCCTGGAAAGGGTGATAACTTTCTTCAGGATTTCAGTTTGGTAACCATAAATGCCAACATGTTTATAAAATGTTTGCTGGCCTAGCCAGTCCTTTTGTTCATGGCCTCTTAGATAAGGTATGGTTGACCGGCTGAAATAAAGTGCGCGTCCATTATTGGCAAGCACAACCTTAACTACATTGGGGCTGAAGATCTCGTCATCATTGTCGATTTTTTTTATAAGTGTGGCTATCTGCACTTTGTCATCAATCAACTGAAGGGCAACTTTTGAAATTTGCCCGGGATCAATAAAAGGTTCATCGCCCTGAATATTGACGACGGCATCAAATGTCTCTCCCTGCTTCTCCATTTTTTCAATTACTTCCCCACAGCGGTCGGTGCCACTTTGGTGCGAAGTTGAAGTCATCATTGCATGTCCACCAAAACTATTTACTTCAATATAAATTCTCTTATCATCGGTGGCAACAACAACTGCATCAAGTTGCGGACATTTAAGGCATTGTTCGTAAACCCGCTTGATCATGCTTTTTCCCTGGATGTCAACCAGCGGTTTTCCGGGAAAACGTGTTGAGGCATATCGTGCCGGGATGATTCCTGCTATTTTCATGATTTAATTTACTTGTTAATCTTACGGTTCAGCTATACTTCCCAAATTCAGCGCAAAGCTAAAAGTTAAAACTGAATGAGCCGGTATGAGTGTACAACAAATGTCATATTATTATCTTCAAATGATTTAATCCTTCACCAAATTAAACGAATTTTACCCGTCTTGGGCAAGTGATAATTTGGTTAATTAGCGTAATTTGATGACAATTATTTTAACAGAGTGATATTTGTTGTACACCCACTAGTGTCATGTCAAACATATTATGACGATTGAAAGTGCTCTGCACGTTTCAATGTCAATACCCTGACTTTCAATCGTCCGCCGGCTGGCGGACATTGAAACGTCAAAATAACCCAAAACTTCATAATTGACATGACACCAATCGCACTACCCCAGCCATCTTTTTACTATTTTTGCCCCCTTTTCCTCATAAACTCAAATGCACGACAAGCAGAGAACAAATAAAATCATCAGGGCATCGTGGATAGCAGTTGGCAGCAATGCCGCACTGGCCGTATTAAAAATCAGCGTCGGGATAATTGCAGGTTCACTTGCTGTGATTGGTGATGGTATTGATTCGGCTGGTGATATTGTAACTTCATTAATAACGTTATTCACTGCAAGGATTATCTCGAAACCACCCAACCTGAAATTTCCGTATGGATATCGAAAAGCTGATACAGTGGCTGCAAAGGCCTTGTCATTCATCATCTTTTTTGCCGGTGCTCAACTGGCCATTTCTACCATTCAGAAGATTTACGAAGGTGGTGGAAATACAATCCCTGATCCTATTGCCATTTATGTGATTGTAATTTCGGTGCTGGCGAAGCTGGGTTTATCCAATTATTTACTAAAAACCGGCAGGAATATTGAAAGCCCAATGCTGATAGCTAACGGTAAGAATATGCGCAATGATGTGGTGATTTCTGCATCTGTACTGGTGGGTTTAATTTTCACTATTTATTTTCAAATGCCGATCATCGATTCAATTTTTGCATTGCTCATCGGCATCTGGATCATGAAAAGCGGTTTCGATATTTTTATGGAAACCAATGTGGAGTTGATGGATGGCGTGAGTGATCAATCAGTTTATAACAAGATTTTTGAAACGGTTGAGCGGGTTGAAGGCGCTAGTAACCCACATCGTTTGAGGGTACGGAAACTGGCCAATATGTATGTAATTGGGATAGATATTGAAGTGGATCCGGAGTTGAAGATTGGTGAAGCCCACGATATTGCAAAAAACCTCGAACAGTGCCTTAAAGATCGCCTGGGAAACGTGTATGACATTTTGGTGCATGTTGAGCCCCACGGGAATTATGAAGCAGATGAATCTTATGGAATTTCATCGAAAGATATTGAAACAAACTAAAACAAAAAATAAATGAAACGTACATTACTTTTTCTGATAATTGTTGTTATGATTGGCGGGCATTCCAAGCTTTCGGCCCAGGACAAACTCTTTACTTTGAACGATTATATGAACTGGGATCTCTATCCCGAATCAATAAGCAATTTGCATTGGATGGCAGGGATGGATGCTTTCACTTTCGTGGAAAATGATGCCATCGTTCATAAGGGTGCTGAAAGCTCATGGGAAGCAGATACCATTCTGCGGCTGGCTGATTTAAACAGTGCTGCATCAAAAGCCGGAGTTGAGGAGATGCGCGGATTCCCCGGCATCAATTGGATGGACGAATCTCAGTTCTATTTTATTAGGGACTCAAAAGTTTTTGTGTTCAGCTTTGCTGATACTACAATAAAGCAAAAAAATGTATGGAACGAAAATGCCGAAAACCTTGAGCGGCATAATGAAACTTTTTCGGTGGCTTACACCATCGATAATAATTTGCTTGTGGCCATTGATGGTGAGGTGATGGAAGTTTCGGAGGAAGAGAATCCTGATATCCTTTATGGACATGTGCCTTCCCGAAATGAATTCGGCATCAGCAATGGTTCTTTCTGGTCGCCTGATGGAAGTTTGCTGGCATTCTACCGAATCGATCAAACTGAAGTAGAGGATTACCCGATGGTGGATATTTTTAATAGGATTGCCAAAGCCGATCCCATCAAATATCCCATGGCAGGTATGAAAAGCCAGAAAGTTGAACTGGGCGTTTTTAATCCTGACTTTAACGAAATAACATGGATGCGCGTAAACGGATCCGAAAACCAATACCTGACTTCAGTGACCTGGGGGCCGGAAAGTAAATTCATTTACCTTGGGCTGTTGAACCGCGACCAGAACCATCTTAAAATGAATAAGTATGATGCCCTGACCGGCAAATACATAAAAACGTTGTTTGAAGAAACCAACGAGCGCTACGTTGAACCCTCGGGCCCTTTATATTTTCTTGAAAGCAAACCTGAACAATTCATCTGGCAAAGTCGCCGCGATGGCTGGAACCATCTCTACCTCTACAATACCGAGGGTGAACTGATCAGTCAGATTACTGAGGGTGATTGGGAAGTAACAAGGTTCCTGGGTCTGGATGAAGAAGAAAAAAATATTTTTTATATATCAACAGCTATCAGCCCCATCGAAAGACACCTTTTTAAAACCAACATTAAAAAAGGAAAAACTGAACAACTTACCTGGGAGTCCGGTACTCACAGCATTCGTGCATCAAAAAACAAAAACTATTTTATTGATGTTTTTGGTAGCACTAAAATGGCAAGAGCTTATTATTTGATAGATGGCAAAGGTGAAGTAATCGATACTTTACTCACGGATGAAAATCCATACGAGGAGTACAAAGTTGGTGAGATGGAAATTTTCACTATAAAGGCTGACGATGAAGAAACAGATTTGTTTTTCCGCCTGATTAAACCTGGCGATTTTGATGCTTCGAAAAAATACCCCGTCCTTGTTTATACCTATGGTGGGCCGCACGCGCAGCTGATTACAAATTCATGGACAGGTGGCGCAGGTTTCTGGCTCAACTATATGGCACAGCAGGGCTTTGTTGTTTTCACCCTTGACAACCGTGGCTCGGCTAACCGTGGCTTTGAGTTCGAAAGTATCATCCACCGCCAGTGTGGTGAAAAAGAAATAGCCGATCAGATGGCTGGAGTTGACTATCTTAAAACATTGGATTACGTTGACACCAATAAAATTGGCGTGGATGGTTGGAGTTACGGAGGGTTTTTAACGACTTCGCTAATGCTAAGAAACCCCGGAGTTTTTAAAGCAGCTTGTGCCGGAGGTCCTGTCATCGATTGGAAGTGGTACGAAACAATGTATGGCGAGCGCTACATGGACACGCCCATGCAAAACCCGGAAGGCTACGAAAAAGCCAATGTGTTGAATTACGTCGATCAACTCGATGGCAAACTCCTCATTATCCATGGGACCAAAGATCCTGTGGTGATGTGGCAAAACAGCCTCACATTTCTGGATGAATGCATCAAAAACGGTAAGCAGGTAGATTATTTTGTTTATCCCGGTGCCGGCCACAATATGCGCGGCAAAGCCAGGGTGCATATGTTCGAGAAGATTACCGGGTATTTTGATGAAAATTTGAAATAATCATGAAAAAAAGATTCAACGATCGCTACCTCACCAACGACCTTCCATGGAACATCAACCGCCCGGATTTTAACCTGGTCAGTACAGTGAAGGAATTTGGCATCCATCCTTGCAAGGCTCTCGACATTGGTTGTGGGACAGGCGACAATGTACTGTGGGCTGCACGGCAGGGTTTTGAGGCTGCCGGGATCGACCTTTCAGAAAAAGCCATCGAAATGGCCAAAGAAAAGACTGAGAAAAACAAAGTGAAAGCAGGATTTTTCACGCGTGATATTTTTAAAGATGAAATCCCAGGTGCTCCCTATTGCTTTATTTTCGACAGGGGTTGCTTTCATTCTTTTGATGATGATGCACAACGAAAGGAATATGCCCGTATCGTTTCTTCCTTGCTTGCTGATGATGGCCTTTGGCTAACACTTGCCGGAAACTTCGATGATGGGCGTTTGGATATTGGTCCTCCGAAACGATCAGCACTTGATGTGGTAGCAGCCGTAGAACCCTATTTCAAAATCATTTCCCTGAAACAAGGCCGCTTCGATTCCAACGATGAAATTCCATCTAAGATTTGGGTTGGCTTGATGAGAAAGCGTGGGTAGTAACTTATTGGTTTTCACCTTTTACTGATAACAGATTGATGACGTCCCAAAAATTGGGTCAAGGCAAATTTCGGTGAGTAATTGTCCTAAAAAGAAATCGACCTCCATCCGGGCGGACGAAGGTCGAAGTGCAATCAATTAATCCCTAAAAATCTGTTTGCCATGAAAAATGAATCTACCCCTAAAACGATTCACTAAAAAATGACAATGCGAATGTACACCAAGACATGCCCAAACATACGTTTGAATAAGTTAACGGCGGGTTTAAAAAAGTTAACGGTAAATTTGGTTTAGCTATTTCTAAGCATGATCCACACAGTTATTCAAAAATCCGATAAAAGGTTTCATTTGTCGGAAAGCATCCACAACGAAAGGTGTAAACTTTGGCTGGGTTATTTGGTTTTCCGGTATAGATGCGCCGGCAATGTAGCTCTTGAACTTTATTAATTCAATTTCCTCAAAGTCCTGAGGGAAACCTTTGGGAGGACGCTTCAATTTGTCGCCACTCATCTCACCAAAACTATTTACAAAGTTTTTATTGTCGATGATCTTTCTAAATTCTTTCGGTGAATGAAAAATCTCATATCTGATGGATTTCAAGATATCAGGCTCGGGCTGCCATTTACCACCACCAATAAAACAATTGCCGGGTTCGACATGTAGATAATATCCGGCGTGCCTGCTTTTTCGTCCACCTTTACTAAAAGCTGCTCCCATGTTGATTTTGTAGGGATCTTTGTTTTTCGAAAAACGCACATCTCGATAAATTCTAAATACACAGTCTTTGGGTTTAAGCAGCCCGATATCACTGTCGAAATTTGAAATGCCTTTTATGACCTCTGCAACAATACTTTCAAATTCAGGTTTTACCTCCTCGTACCTGGCTTTGTTTGCCTGAAACCAATCTCTGTTGTTGTTGTTTTTCAAATCCTCAAGAAATGCCATTATGATTTTCATAGCAGAATGTATTTAATTATTCCTGAATTTTATTCTCAGGTAGAAGAATACGCTTATTTTTACAAAAGAAAACAATAAATTGCCAAGGTAGTTCAAAAATGGAGAAGGATTTTTCAGCCCTGTTTCGCAACAGCCCTTTGTTAAAGTTAACGCTTTTACTAACAGGTAGCATGACGGTACTTGCCGGTGCCGGCATTACTGCGGCAATTCCCGAGATACAGGATTTTTTTTCAAACCAGGAAAACGCATCCTTTTACAGCAAGCTAATATTAACCATACCAGCATTGTTTATTGCTGTGCTCGCACCCTTCGCAGGGCATATTATTGATCGCTTCGGCCGAAAAAAACTGCTCATGATTTCCCTAATAATTTATGCCCTGGCCGGAACTTCGGGATTGTACCTGGGTGATATCATCAGCCTACTGATTGGCAGGGCTATGCTTGGCGTTGGCGTTGCTGGCATAATGACGGTAAATACTACCCTCATCGGCGATTATTTTCAGGGTAAAGAGCGAAGCCGGTTCATGGGCTGGCAGGGTGCGTTTATGGCATTTGGCGGAGTTGTATTTGTTTCGGTGGGAGGATTGCTTGCCGATTTTTCCTGGCGCTTACCGTTTCTTGTTTATGCTTTTTCAATCATTGTTCTAATCTTGACCTTCTTCTACATCTACGAACCTGAAATTTTGAGTGATAAAGTGGTGAGGCAAAAACAACCTGCCAATAAACAAATAAAGAAGATTGGGCTTGTGTATGTTACTTCTTTTATAGGAATGATATTTTTTTATATGATACCCACACAAATCCCATTTCTGCTATTAAATATGGCAGATATTTCTAATTCAAGTGTTGGGTATTCGATTAGCCTGGCAATTTTAGCCGGGGCCATTTTATCGATAAATTATGGCAAAATCAGGCTGAAGTTTAATTTTTTTCAAATCTATTCAATTACCTTTTCCCTGATGGGCCTTGGCTTTCTCATCATTTCTTTTTCTAATTCTTATATAGGCATCCTGAGCGGCTTAATCATTGCGGGCTTCGGAACGGGATTACTGATGCCCAACTCAAACCTATGGCTGGTCTCTCTTGCCCCACAAAACAAAAGGGGAAGAATGGTTGGTTTCCTTAATCTTTTTGTTTATTCCGGACAATTCTTATCTCCAATCTTGGTTTTTCCGCTCATTAAATGGCAATCAGTATATTTCGCCTTTGGTACAGCTGGCCTCATTATGCTGCTGCTGGCCATCTATTTTTTACTTAAGAACATTCGATCAGGTAAATAATTAAAATCGAGGTAAAACCGTTTTTTTTACTGTGATAAACATTTTCACTCTTTATTTGTTTGATGCATATATATTTTGATTAGACATAAAAATTTCAAACAATGAAAAAACTTCCAGTTTTAGTTTTAATGCTCACTGTGTCGCTATTCATGTTTGCACAGAACAACGAAAAACCCAACATTCTGGTGGTCTGGGGCGACGATATTGGGCAGTCAAATATCAGTGCTTACACCATGGGCATGATGGGTTACCGCACACCCAACATCGACAGGATTGCCGACGAAGGCATGATTTTTACCGATTATTATGGGGAGCAAAGTTGTACAGCCGGACGCTCATCATTTATTACCGGCCAAAGTGTTTTCCGTACAGGTTTGAGTAAAGTTGGCTTACCCGGTGCAGACTTAGGTTTGCAGGAAGAAGACCCAACCATTGCAGGCATCCTGAAAAGTAAAGGGTATGCAACCGCACAATTTGGTAAAAACCACCTGGGCGACCGCGATGAATTCCTACCAACTAACCATGGCTTTGATGTTTTCCTTGGTAACCTTTATCACCTTAATGCAGAAGAAGAGCCGGAAAACGAAGATTATCCCGCCGATATGATAATGGCGGATGGACAAACCTTCAAAGAAAAATTTGGTCCACGCGGGGTAATCTCATCCACTGCCGACGGCAAAATTGAAGATACCGGCCCCCTCACTAAAAAACGTATGGAAACCATCGATGATGAAACTGTGGCTGCTGCCAAGCAATGGATCATTGATCAAAACGACGCAGGCAATCCCTGGTTCTTGTGGTGGAGTGGCACACGCATGCACTTCCGTACGCATGTGAAAGAAGAGATAAAAGGCATTTCAGGACAGGATGTATATTCTGATGGTATGCTTGAACATGATATGCATATCGGCGAATTCCTCACTTTGCTTGATGAGCTCAACATTGCCGATAAAACCATCGTTTTTTATAGCACCGACAACGGCCCACATTACAATACCTGGCCCGACGCTGCTGCAACTCCTTTCCGTGGCGAGAAAAATACCAACTGGGAAGGTGGTTGGCGTGTTCCGGCAATGGTTCGCTGGCCCGGCGTAATTGAACCTGGTTCTGTTTCCAACGAAATTATGCACCACATGGACTGGCTGCCAACATTTGCTGCTGCCGCCGGTGATGACAATATTAAAGAGGAATTGCTGGATGGTTATTCTGCCATTGGCAGGGATTATAATGTTCATCTCGATGGCTACAATTTCCTTCCATTTTTTAAAGGTGAAGTTGACAAGGGGCCACGTAACGAGATTTTTTATTTCTCGGATGATGGAGACCTCACGGCACTTCGTTACAATGATTGGAAACTTATTTTTATGGAACAGCAAACCGAAGGAACCTTCAGGGTTTGGATGGAACCATTTGTACCACTTCGCGTACCACTTATTTTAAACTTGCGCCGCGACCCCTACGAAAGAGCCCCGCTTACTTCAAACACATACTACGATTGGCTCCTCGACAGAGCTTACCTTTTGGTTCCTGCCCAAACATATGTGGGTGGTTTCCTGAGTACTTTTGTTGATTATCCACCACGCCAAAAAGCAGCTTCCTTCAGCCTCGACCAGGTGATGGAAAAGCTTGAAAATGGCTACGACGGGCAGTAGAATAAATTTATACTAACTACTAAGAAACAGTATTAAAAGCTTTTTTTATTCTGCCTCTTGAGTTTTTGTAACTAATCAGTCTAATAAAACGCTTGATCAAATTGTTCATCCCCTACGGGGAACCCCAGATTGCACACACAATTGGTTTTACTACAATACTCAATCGCCTTCGGCGAATTCCACGTAGCGGATACAGTATTGTAGTTTCGCAAGCATGAGATTGACCTGACCTTTTTCGAGCATCCCCACACATTCATCATAATCTATCCCAAGTAAAATTTCAGCTTCCGGGATTTCCTTTTTTACAAAGGCCTCACTGTTTGAACCCTTTAGCACGACTATTTTTAAAGATTCATCATTCAAAACTTCAGGTTCATCGGTATCAGAAAATGCGAATGATTTGGTAAGTATTGATTTTTTGGAAATCATATGTGCCCCCACGAAAATTGCCTTCATATTTCTTTTGGTGGTAATCGTCATCCCCGACATCACCATGTCCACTTTTCCTTCTTCAAGTGATTTGAGCAAATCGGCAAAAGGAACTTCAACTATTGTTAACTTTAGCTCCATTTCGTTTGCCAAATTTTTTGCCAATTCCACCTCATAGCCAATAATTTCTCCAGCTTTATCCTTAATACAATATGGCGGTTGCTTGGCCGTCATCCCTACACGGAGCTCTCCACGGTCAAGGATTTTTTTAAGGTACTTCTGCGAAAACCCCGGAACTGATAATGCACAAACGAGTAAGGATAATGCTAATAGTTTGATTAACTTTTTCATTATAAAAATTATTTAATGTATAGGTGAGAAACTAGAATTTGGTGACATCTATTTTAAATAGTTTGGCAGCATTCTTCCAAAGGATAAGTTCTTTCTTGTCATCGGGCAAGTCGAGTTGATTCATGAATTTTAGGTATGATTTCATGGTAGCAATTGGCCAGTCGGTTCCGTATAAAAGGTATTCGGGCTCACCGGCATAAAGAATCATTTCCTCCAGTTGGCCTTTCATGTATTTTTCAAATTTTTCGGTAAAATCACCAAGTACCAAACCCGAAAAATCGGTAAACACATTTTTATTTTTATAAACCACTTCCATACAGTCCCTTATCCAGGGGTTACCCACATGGCAAATCACTATTTTCATCTCAGGATTATCCACGGCAACATCATCGATGTGGATGGGGTGCGAAAAACGAACCCTACCCTTGGGCGAATATGTGTCGCCCGAATGGAACATCATCGGAACATCATACTCAACAGCAAGGTCGTAAATTACTTTAAGGCGATTATCGTAAGGATAAAAGGGTTCGTATCCGGGATAAAGTTTCAGCCCTTTTATCAGCCCGTCTTCCATGTAATCGCTCAGCTCGCGCAAATCTCTTTCTTTGTAATTTAAAAAACTAATGCCAGCAACTACGCCCAAATTATTGCGGTCGCGGATAGCTCCGACAACTTTTTATAATACCCGGTCTGTGTTCGTTCACCATATAGGAGGTAAGAATGAGCGAATAGTCCACGTTATTATCAGCCATGGTATCGGTAAGCTTGTACAGGCAGTCTTCGAGCGAAACCACCCTGTCTTCGTGGTAGTTGTTGATGTGGGTGTGGGCATCTATTATCATTTGAACTAAGATTAAATTATTGGTCAATCGTGATGATGATGGCAGATAATACTTTTGCCGGACGATTAAAAAAATCATTAAAAGATGGCAATTATGATTCCTTCATGCAATAGTACGAAATTCCTTGCTCATCGAATTTTCATGTATTCTTGATACAAATTGAAGTATATTTGGAAAGTTCCATTACCCAAAATGAAAGAAACGATAAATCAATACAA
>Ga0307929_1000535_pt1 | contig 36117 bp, 44 predicted proteins | sample AceLakmetage1330_FD_203160 | JGI IMG/M metagenome (GOLD analysis project Ga0307929, IMG submission 203160) | Saline water microbial communities from Ace Lake, Antarctica - #1330 | ecosystem: Environmental > Aquatic > Non-marine Saline and Alkaline > Saline | place: Antarctica: Ace Lake...
TGCCCCATCTTTTGGTGCTGCTGCTTTTGGGAATCGTGCTGGTACTTTACGGCGTTGTGTCATCCGCGTTCACACAGAGCAGCAAAGGAATCTGGTTCAGCGGATTGGGCACAGTTTTTGTGGGTCTTGTTGTCCTCTGCCTGCCGGCATTTAATAATACGGCATTTTATCCATCAAAACTGGATCTCCAATCAAGCCTGACCATCTATAATGCGTCCTCTTCCATGTTTACCCTGACCATCATGACCTATGTTGCAATCGGCATACCCTTTGTCCTTGGCTATGTCGTCTATGTCTGGAAACTCATGGATTCAAAAAAGCTGACCGTGGATGAAATCACCCATGAAGAATCATACTAAGGTTTGTCACAAGACAGACCCTGTTAAAAAAAAGGAGACCGATGTTAATGAGCGCAATACTTTTGATACTCTATGTTGTTTTGATAATTGCATCTTATAAAGGGACAATATTTGCCCTTAAAAAAGCAGATTTATTATAACGGATCATTTTTGTTTTTAAATTTGACCCATTGGAATATAGTGAAAGGCGTAACTTATAATCAATAGATAAAGGAGAGTGTATTATGGACAAATATGTATGTGGACCCTGTGGTTATGTGTATGACCCTGCCGACGGCGACGCTGACAATGGTATTGATCCGGGAACCAAATTTGAAGATCTTCCCGATGACTGGTGCTGTCCCATCTGCGGCGCATCCAAAGATGAGTTTGATAAAGAAAATTAGTGAGTTTGATAAAAAAGATTAGACTATTGAAATAATATGTTCCCTGAAGCTCATGGAGATTTTTTTCTCTCCTTGGGTCTTCAGGGTAACAGCAAGGCCGAATTCAAGAGCAGTAAAGTTTTTATCGGTCTTTTTTTTATCTTTTTTCTAAGGAAAAAACCATGGCCCTGTCTGTTGTTGATCTTTATGTAAAAATTCTGCCCAGAACCAATTGCAAAGACTGCGGGTTTCCCACCTGTATTGCCTTTGCCGGCATGGTGGTATCGGAAAAACTTCCTCTGAAAAATTGTCCTCACATTGACCCCGCTCTTCTGGCACCGGCCCAGGAAGAACTGAACGAACAATATGCCCAGGGCAAATGGCTAAAAAAAGATATGGCCGCCGAATCCCTGTCCCTGGCAAAAGAAAAAGCCGCCTCCATGGTCCTTGAAGATATTGCCCAAAGAATCGGCGCCAGCCTCGGAAGCCATAACGGCCCTCTCAAAGGAATTGACCATATCGTTCTGCCCTATTTTAACCGGACCGTCCTCATTTCCAAAAGCCGGGTGACAGACCAGACCGGAGGCGATTTGACCCGGAACGAACAAACGGTTATCTATATCCACATGGCATCCGGCGGCACCACCTCACCCACCGGCAATATGAAAAGTTTTAAGGAATTTCCCAATACCGTCTCCAAAATCGTCTCCATGAGGAACCAGGTAGAAATACCCCTGAAAAAAGCCTTTTCCGCCCGAAGGCAGGTCCTTGAAATTGCCTGCAAAAAGGAGGGCGGGACCAATGTAAAGGACCGGTATGAGTCCCCGGACCTGGCCTTTCAGTTCAGGGTATTCCCCAAAATTTTTATCACCCTTTTGTTTTGGGATGCGAGCGAAGGATTTGAGGCCGATGTAAAACTGCTCTTTGACGAGACTATTTTAGACCATCTGGATATTGAAGCCACCCTGTTTTTAAGCGAACACCTGTGCAAATTGCTCACAAATTAAAACGGGTATCAAAGACAAGCCGTTGAGTTTTAACAGCACTGCCAAAAATAAATACCTGCTTCATGATTTGCCGAATCCCGGAATGGTGACGGCCTTTTCAATCTTCTTTAAGACCAGGGTGGCAAGGGAAACCAGAAGAAGATAATAAAGCCCGATGATGGCAAACACTTCTGTAAACCGAAAGTATTCCGTGGCAAGGGTCTTCCCCTCTCCGGTCAACTCCATGAAGGTCACCACATATGCCAGAGAAGAGTACTTGATCAGGTATACAATTTCATTTCCGCAACCCGGCAGCGCCTTTCGCATTGCCTGGGGAATAATGATCCAGACGATGGACTGAAACCTTGAAAATCCCAGGGCCTGGGCGCCAAAATACTGGGTCCTCTTGATGGAGAGAAGCGCCCCCCTTATATATTCAGACTGATAGGCACCGCTGCACAGGGCAAACCCGATCACTGCCGCCGCATAGGGAGAAAGATAGATACCGATGTTGGGAAGACCAAAATAAAGGATAAACAGCTGAACCACCAGGGGGGTACCCCGGAAGATGGCCGCGTAGGTATCACAGACGCTGCGGACAAAGAATCTCCCGTAGGTTCTGAGGCATCCAACAATGACACCGATGAAAACACCGCCAAGGGCGGAAGGGATGATGAGAGCAACGCTCATGAGAAGCCCTCGGTTCAGCGCTTCAAACAATTCCTGGTAAAAAGGAGAAAGCGCCATTTTTAACGCCTTTCCCCAGTGATACGATTGAGTTTATCGCAAAAATCCTGACTCCGGGCCCCCGAAACCAATAACTCTTTTGGCTGTCCCTGTTCCACCACAGCCCCTGCTTCCATAAAAAGGATTTCATCGGCAAGGGTACGGATCAGACTGACCTGGTGGGTGGCCATGATCATGGTCATCCCTTTTTCAGCCAGGTTGCGGATCACATCAAGCACCTCGCCCATAACCTCAGGATCCAGGGCCGAGGTGGGTTCATCCAGCAAAAGCACCTTGGGGTCCATGGCCAATGCCCTTGCAATGGCAACCCGCTGTTTTTGCCCCCCGGAAAGTTCCGCCGGATATAAATGTGTCTTGTCTGCTAACCCCACCTGGGCGAGCTCTGCCATGGCCCTGACCGTTGCTGCCTTTTTGCTCATTTTTTTAACCTTGCAAAGGGCAATGGTCAAATTATTAAGAGCAGTTAAATGATCAAACAAATTGAAATCCTGAAAAATCATCCCCACCTGCTGCCGAAAGGCATAGAGTTCCTTTTTATGGGTGATATCCACGGGTTTTTCTTCCAGCCAGAACTTCCCGGAATCCGGTGTCACCAGGCAGTTCATGCACTGCAGCAGGGTGCTTTTCCCTCCCCCGGAAGGCCCGATGAGAATTTTGATTTCCCCCTTGCCCAAACTTAAATCCACTCCCTTGAGAATGGCTTCGCCATTAAAAGATTTTCTTATGTTTTCCACTCTGAGAATGGGATCACCCATGGGTTTACATTCCTTTGTTCGAATAGCCTGGTATTCTGACGGTTTTTTCCAATTTTGACAAAGCCATAACACCGGCCCATGTCAAAACAAAATAAATAAGCCCTGCAATAATATACAAGGGAAGGTGCTCGTATGTCCGGGAAGCAATAAACTTAGCCCGGGCCATGATCTCCGGTGCCCCCAGAACAAAGGCCAGGGCCGAGTCCTTCAGGACAATGGAGAACTCGTTGGACCAGGCCGGTATGGACAATCGCAATACCTGGGGAAGGATGATACTGGTAATGGCCGTAAGGTCACTCATGCCGATGGCGCTGGCTGCCTTAAACTGGCCCTGGGGAAGCAGAAGAATGGCACCCCTGAAGATATTTGCCTGGTAAGCCGCCGTGGTCATTCCAAGAACCACCATGACCGCTGCAACAGCGCCTAGGTTGAGGCCAATATAATTAAACAGCCCAAAATAAAAGAGGAAAAGAAGAACCAGAATCGGGACCCCCTGGAAAAACCAGATGTAGACCCCAATGACCCGTTTAAGAAAGGGGTGACCGTAGACCTGCCCCACGGCCATGCAAAGCCCCAGAACAAGTCCCAGTGCCATGGCACCCACCACGATCACAAGGGTTATCACGCCTCCCTGGAGAAGATAGGGCAACGATTCTTTTATGGCGTTAAAACTTTCTATCATTTTATCACGCTTCAACCTTAATGCCTGGGCCCGGACCAAAAAGCCCAGGCCCAGGCCCAGCAACCTTATTTTATATCGTATTTTTTAACCAGTTCTTTCCAATGGGGAGAGGCCATCAGTCTTTTCAGGCCTTCGTTTATATCGGCCATGAGCGTTTTGTCCTCTTTGCGGATGGCATATCCAAAATCTTCTGAATGCATGCCAAAGGTACCAAGGACCTTAACATCTTTTTTACCGACAGCATCCTTTGCAGGGGCATCGTCCATGGCAGCCGCAGCAATTCTTCCGTTGAGGATATCCTCAACCGCCAAAGGAGAAGAGTTGTAATATCGAAGTTCAAAGTTCCATCCGTTTTTCTTGGCTCCTTCCTTGAGCCATTTGGCCTCGGTGGTTCCCTGCTGAACCCCGATGAGTTTCTTGCCGTGAAGCAGATTGTCCAGGGTCAAATCAGACCCCTTTTGAACCACCATTACCTGTTTAATTTTCCAATAGGGGTTGGTAAAGGCAACCTTTTTCAGCCGGTCCGGGGTAATGCTCATGCCCGAAGCAACCATGTCGATTTTTTTAGTCAGCAGACTGGTCACAATCCCGTCCCAATCAAAGGCCTGATGTGTCACCTCATAGCCCATCTCCTTTGCGATCCAATTCATGGCTTCCACGTCAAAACCGTTGGGGGTACCTGTTTTATCAATAAAAGCAAAGGGAGGAAAGTTGGCATCGATTCCATTTACAATTTTCTTACCTGCCAGAGCCTGGCTGCTTCCTGCCAAGAGAAGTGCCATGATACCGGCCAGGATTACCAGATTTCTTTTAAACATTTTATAGCTCCTTTTTTTAGTTCATGTATCGGGAGTGGGGTTCACTCCAGTTCCATAAAATCAGCCGGGTGCCATACCAGCACCCGGCTCAATAACATCATATTTTTTTATTTAACACAAAACCGGCTTCATTGTCTTGATTTTTTTCCGGAATATTATTCTATTTTCTTCCCTGCTGTTTTTTCAACCAGACAAACAATCCAGTCGGCAATCGCTTTTTGACTCACCCCTTTGATCTCCTTCCGGACAAGTTTCAGGGAAAGTTCGGCCCGGGCCATGGTCTTTTTCCCCCCAGCAGACCCAAATTTCCCAAAGGCCTCCTTGGCTGTATTTCCCGCTCCTTTTCTCAATCCGTCATTGCGAAAAATAATAATCAGCTCTTTTCCCATTACCCCGGAAATGACGCTCCAATTGACCCGGGCCATGGTCAAGAAAAAATCTGCCACCACCACCAGCTCATCGGGTTTGGAAATAATGCCGGCATGGAAAAAGGCCCGGTTGTTGATAACCTTTCTTTTTTTGATGGCCTGGCCTAGAAAATCCATGTTACTCTCTGTTATCAATGTCCGCTCCACCTTTGTGACGATATGCATGTCTGCAAACCGATACAAATACTGAAAGGCCCGGATATCCTTAAGACTTGTCTGACGGGTAAAATCGGCCGTATCGGTTTTTATACCGAGCATCAGGGCGGCGGCAAGTTTTGCAGAAGGCTTGATTTTCAATGCTTTTAAATATTCGGTCATGAGGGTGGAACAAGCACCATACCCGGGCCGGATATCTGCATAGGCAGCCTTGTCACAGGACAGGGGGTGATGATCGATAATGGCATCATAGGTAAAGGGCAAAAATGCCTCATTGTGATCCTGCTGGGAATCCACCACCACAAACCGCTGAAAATCATCTTTTTTTATGGATTTCAAGGGAATAAGGCCGGACTCGGTATACTCAATCATGGCAAGGTTATCCGGGCGGCTGATCCTGTTAAAATGGGCAATGGTAACCTCTGCAACCTTTCGCCAGAGGATTCGTTTGATGGCCATGGCAGAGCCAATGGCATCGGGATCTGCATTGATCACCACCAGCACCCGGTCTCCCTTTGAAAACAAGGCCAAGAACTTTTTTATTCTCTCACTATTTCTCATTTACTGCCGCCCCCCTAAGGGATCTTTCCCTGCAGTTGCTGCTGAAAAACAGGGTAATAGTAATAAAAGTGTATCCTAAAATGGCCAACAGAGCAAACCAACCGTAGAAAACCCCTAGGGGAGCTAAAACGATAGCGGTTAGCCAATGGACAAAAATAACCGTGGGAGAATGCAGCTTGATGGGAAAGTCATCAAACCGACAAATCAAGGACAAACCGCAGAGGTTCCAGCCATAAAGGGAGGCAAAAACGTGCATGTGGAGCAGCCATTTCGTTCGTTCCGGGTTATAGTCGTCTCCCATCTGCAAAAAAATATAGAGAATACCGGAAATGGCCGTAAGAATCAAGAATCCGATACCCGATGTTAAGAACAGCTTTTGCTGCATCTTGTCGGCAAAGGTTGAGTACAAATAAAATACCGTGACAACGGCGACAAAAAGAGCGGTTGTCACAAATATCTGGGGTATAAAGCGTTCAAACAGGATAAAGATGAAAAAGATAATCACCCCCAGGGTAATGGTCCAGAAGCAAAGTTCCATAATCACTTTCCGGCCGGACCCTTCAATCTTTTTCAACATTGAAAAAACAAGGGAAAGGGTGATCAGGGACAAGGGAAAAGAAAACCCCAGAAAAAAGGTGTTTAAGGTCAACTTTTCCATGGTCACCCATTTAAAATATTCATTGTTCAAAATCACCAGGGATGCCATGGCAATACCCGTGGAAAGGCAGAGCAAAGCGGCCTGATGGAATTTGTCCGACACACTGACTTTGTTTTGAAAAAACTGAAGAGGAAGAACAGAAAATTTTTCGATTCTCACCTTTTCCACTAATATATAAAGCCCCACAGAAACAAGCATGGTCAAAGGATAGACCAAAAAAAATGCGGAAAAGGCATAGATAAGAGACCCCAGAAAAAACAGCCGCACGGTTTTGGAGACCCTTGCCTGACCTTCGGTATAATACAGCAAAATAGAGCCGCCGGTGCATAGATTAAACAAAAAGATATGGAGCCGTTCAAAACTATAGGTTTGAACGGGAAAATATATATCGATGAACCCGAATGCCAGGGCTGTAATCATCAAAAAAGAGAACAAGGCTTTTAATTTGTTATTCATTGGGGAATCCGTTTTAAGTTATCTGGTTTATTGGATTATACTTGTATCACCTTCCCAGCATATCTTTCAATGCCGGGAGCAACTCATTATGCTCAAACACAAAGCCGCTTTTTAGTAATTTTTCCGGAACCACCCGGGCAGAGGTCAAAAGGGTCTCTTCGCCCATATCCCCCCACAACCCAATGGCGGCCCACCGGGGAAGAACAGAAAAGGCCGGACGTGAAAAGACCCGGCCAAGGGAGCGGGTAAATTCTTTGTTTGTCACGGGCTGGGGAGCTGTCAGGTTGACCGGCCCTTGAATGGCCTTATTTTCTAAAATATGGAGGATACCGGCGAGCACATCATCCATGCTGATCCAGCTCATGTACTGACCTCCATGGGACAGCCTTGTACCAAACCCCAAAGAAAAGGGCAGCATCATCCTGGCAAGGGCTCCTCCGGCCGGGGTAAGGACCACCCCGAACCGCAATTGAACCGTCCGAATTCCTGCGGATTTCGCCGTTAAAGAAGCTGTTTCCCATTGGTCACACACAGAGGAAATGAACGAGTCTCCTTTTGTCTCATTTTCCGTGAGGACCCGGTCTCCGCCCTCACCATATAACCCAATGGCAGACGAGGAAATAAAAATGGAGGGAGGGCTGGCCATTTCACTCATTTTTTTTGCCAGCAGCGTGGTGGGGGCTACCCGGGAATCAAGGATCAACTGCTTCTGATCCTTTGTCCATTTGCCCCGAGAAATATCCACCCCGTTCAAATTGATCACCGCATCAATGGGTCCTGCTTTTACCATATCCAGGATATCATTGTAGGGATCCCAATAAAGTTCATCTTCGGCCAGGTGTGACGGATCCCGGACCAGACGGATCACCTCGTGGCCGCAGGTCCGCAGAAAAGGCACCAGAATCGAGCCGATGGTACCGCTGGCACCGGAAATGAGGATTCGTTGTTTTTTAACTTTGTCTGCCCGCTGTTCCAGATCATGTTTCAACACCCGATGGCGGTAGTCAAACACCCTTTCCAATTGCCGTTTGGCATGGCCGTAAAAGGGAAGGCTTAAAAACCCCAGAGGCAGTTTATACTCAACCCGGTCCTCCATAACGGCCCTGTTTTTACCCTGGGCATGGAATAAATGGGTATGGACCCATTTGCCAAAGGGGCCCTTTGTCTGGTGATCCTGGAAAAGAACATTTTCCTGATAGGCGATATGTTCGGCCTCCCAGATCATGGGAATTTTTAAAAGGCTCATTTGGAACCGAACCTGGACCCCTTTATCGATGCCATTGCCGCTGCGGGAAATAAGCCGAAGGGGTGTCCAGGGCGGCGTCAGCCTCAGGATAGCCCCATTCCTGGCATGCCAGGCAAACAATTGTTCTACTGGCACATTAATGGTGATTTTTTTTGTAAATATCCGATCGTTCATGATATCTCTTTTATTAAATGATTCATTGATTTTAAAGGCCTTATACTATAATAATACCAATCAAGTTGAAACCTTTTTTTATCATCCATCTTGGGCTATCATTGCAGGCACGGCCTTTGCAATAGTTTTTTATTTGTTCTTTATTGGTCTTGAATTTAAACTGACAATACAATGATCGAGTGTAAGATGATTTGTTATTATTTAACTTTTTTTGGAGGATATGATGATGAGTAACTATGAATGCCCCTGCGGATATGTATATGACCCTGCCCAAGGAGACCCTGACAATGGTGTTGCCCCTGGAACTTCATGGGATGACCTTCCTGAAGACTGGGTCTGCCCCCTTTGTGGCGCTGCCCAGGAAGATTTTGAAAAACTGGATGATTAGATTTTAAAGAGGTATTTACATGTATAAGCCCATTGAAATAGCAGACGGGGTATTTTCTGTTGGATGCCGGGACTGGGATATCCGTGATTTCCACGGCTATTCAACCTATGAAGGCACCACTTACAACGCCTTTCTGGTTCTAGGCGAAAAAAATGTTCTCATTGATACGGTCAAGGAGCACTTTGGCGATGAACTGCTGGCCAATATCAGCAGAATCATCGACCCGAAACTCATTGACATTGTCATCAGCAACCATACCGAAATGGATCATTCCGGTTCCATTCCAAAGGTGATGCATAAAATCGGGGAAGACAAACCCATCTATTGTTCCAAAATGGGCGCCAAAAACCTGGAAGCGCACTTTAACCGGAAATTCAATTTTCAGGTGGTGGGAACCGGAGATACGCTCGAGATTGGGAACCGGACCTTTTCCTTTCTTGATACAAAAATGCTCCACTGGCCGGACAGCATGTTTACCTATCTTGCCGAAGAGGCCATCCTCTTCTCAAGTGATGCCTTTGGCCAGCACTATGCCGGAGACATGTTCTTTGATGATGAGATCGGCGATGAAATCATGCCCCATGCCCGGAAATACTATGCCAACATCCTGCTTCATTTTTCCCCCAGGGTCCAGGCATTGCTCAAGGATGTGGCCAATCTGAACCTGAAAATCGACATGATCTGCCCGGACCACGGAATTCTCTGGCGGGACAACCCGTCCAAGATCATCGACGCCTACGACACATGGTCCAAGCAGGAACCCACCCGAAAAGTTGTGATCATCTTTGATTCCATGTGGGAAAGCACTGCAAAAATGGCCCGGGCCATCACCAGCGGAGTTGAATCCGAAGATGTCAATGTCAGACTGATGAACACACGCAAATGGCATAGAAGTGATATCATAACAGAAATATTGGATGCCGGTGCCATTGCCGTGGGATCCCCCACACTGAACAATAATATTTTCCCTGTGATTGCCGACGTCATGGCCTATATCAAGGGACTTCGTCCCCAGAACAAAATTGCGGCAGCCTTTGGATCCTATGGTTGGAGCGGTGAAGCCGTTAAAATTTTGAACAAAGATTTTGAAGAGATGAAACTTACCATTATTGATCCGGGTGTTAAGATTCAATATGTACCTGATGAAGCAGATTTAGAACGTTGTTTTGAGCTAGGCGTAAAACTGGCAAAAACACTCAAAAAGAACTTATCTTAACCATATAATAAATTTGGAGGGAAGAATGGCCAACGAGTTCTGTGCAAATGATATCCTGGAGATAGCAAAGCAGATTGAAATAAACGGTGCACGCTACTACCGGGAAGCCGCCAACCGGATGGATGAAAAGAATCACAAACAATTTCTTATGGGCCTTGCTGAAATGGAAGATACCCATGAGAAAACCTTTGCCAACATGCAAAAAGGCCTGGCAGGTTCAGCAATTTCAACCATGACATATGATCCTGAAAATGAGAGCGCCCTTTACTTAAAAGCCCTTGCCGACACCCGGATCTTTTTTGAAAAAGATCAACCGGAAACCACCATGAAAGGAATTCTTGCCGCTGCCATCACAGCTGAAAAAGATTCCATTGCCTTTTATCTTGGCATGAAAGAACTCATTTCCGAAAAAATGGGCAAATCCAAGATAAACGATATTATCAAAGAAGAAATGAGCCACATACAAATGCTTGCCGGAAAATTGATGGAATTCAAATAGATTCAATCCAACAAAACAATAAAAAATCCCACTGTTTTTCAAAGAAAATACAGTGGGATTTTTTTTACTAACCGAAACTCCTTTAAACAAGAATCAGGGAGGATCAGGATTTCCAAAGGCCGTGGAGATTACAATAGGCCAATGCAACCACCTTATCAGAATCGGTCTTAAATGTGGCTTCCGGCGTACTTGTGGGCGTCAGCATCTGCCGTTGTACATAGTTCCCCTCACAGCTGACAAGCTCAATCCATTCGATCCAATGATCGGCGGTCATGGGATGGGCCACACTGCCAACCTTGACCAGGTAACCGCCATCCACTCGCTCAACAACCGGTATATGCTTTTCCACTGCTGCATCCACTGTATTTTCCACCAAACGGTCCATTGCCTGGCCGCAGCACATAACCGGTGGTGTCTCTCCATGGAGGACCTGTGCGATATTGCCGCATTTTTCACATTTGTAAATACCCATTTTCTCTGCCATTGAATTCACTCCTTTTTTTTGGTGTTTTATTTGAACGAACTGATGATCGATTAAAAAATAGAGTTGATAATTTTATATGCTATTTATAAAAAATTTACCATGAATATCTGAAGAAGTTGATATTAAAATCTGTTCCATCCATTCAGTTTTCAATTTTATTTCATCCTGATCTTTTTCAGCCTGGGTTACCTCTTTAAAAAGAGAAGCCATTTGAAAATATATTTCGTTTTTGGATTTTAATGCCCCGTAAAAGTTTACAGACACTACTTGAGAGTTTTTTTCCAATCCTTTCCCCTGTTTTTTTTTCTTTTTTTGATCGTTAAATTCAGCCATGTACATTCCTCCTGAAGTATCAATCACAACCTTATATTTTTGCACTGAACGTTTTTTTGCAAGCATCATACCAAACAAGGCGATTCTTTAATAATATTACATAACAGGTCTCGGTTGAGTATAAAGGTACGCAAAGGGGCCCCTTGAATACAGATCTGTCTCAGACAGTCGTATCACTAACCCTCTTTGTTCAGTACAAATATGTCCCAGGTGGTAAAAAAATCAAGGCCTAATTTTCTGTTTATATGACACCTTGTAAAAATTTCGGACGGGTTATGGTGGATTGAACAAGATAGAGACTATTCCGGATATATCAACTCAAGGCTGTTGATCATGGTGGACAGATGATCTTTCTCCGCCTCGGCCAGGGTAAAAAACATGTTCTTAATCACCGGCCCCTTTGAACGCTCAGCCATGGTCTTATATAGATCATAGGCACAAAACTCCAAGTCAATGGCAACCTCAAGGATATCGACTTTATTTTCAGGAGAAACCCCATCCAGGAACCTATTCATTTCGCCAAGGGACTTTCCCCCCTCAAGGATATCCCCCGGACATCTATCAAAAACATCCTCAAAGGAAAGACTGCCGGATTCATGGGCAGAAAGCATTTTGAATATGATCTTTGCATGGCCCACCTCGGCCTGGGACATCTTGACCATGGTCCCATGCAAGGGGGTTCCGATAAATTTTTTCTTTGCAGCGTTATAAAAAAGAAACGCCCCTTTTTCAAAATTAATGGCGCGTTCCATAACCGCCACCAATGTCATGCCGGAAGAGAAAAGATCCACCCGGGGAACGTCCAGAAGAATTTCCCCGGTATAGGCCATCATGCCCCCCCTCAAATGAAAGGCATTCTCTTTTTTCAGTCCCACGTCGGTTGCCAGCACAACAGCCACCGTTGACCGGCTGCCGTGGCGGCAATAAAAAATCACCTTCCTTGTTTCATCAGAAACAAAGGGATCAAACTCAATCTTTGCCAGGGGGATATTCACCGCCCCCGGAATGTGGTCCAGGCGGTATTCCGCAGCCTGGCGGACATCCACGATTAGAAACGCCTTTTCCCTGGTGTCTGCAATCAATTGTTTCAATTGCTGGGCTGTTAGTTCGCACATTGTGCTAGCCTTTCTCTGGCTGGGGGTAGGCTATCCCAGATGCTGCGCAATTCTTCCATATGTCGGATCAGAACCCCCATATAAGCCGCCTCTAATTCCAGCATTTGTTCATCTTTTTTCCGAAGCCACTCCGAGAGCCAGGCAAACCGCAGGGCCAAAATATACTCGGGAAAATACTGCCACCCGATGGGGCTGATAATCCCGGCAGACCTGATCTTGCCTAAAAAGGTGGTAACCATGGGCATGGCAAGCCCTTCGGGGTCTTCTATCCCGGCGCACCCCAAAAGGTTGGCGGCGTCATAGCAATCGGGTTTCAGGCCAGCAAATTCCCAGTCAATCACAGCCCTTATCCGATGCTGATCCCAGAGCACATTCAGGGGATGAAAATCCCCGTGGCAAAATGTTTGGGGCAAACGATCATGGACATCCATGAAATTTTGCCCCAAAAAATCCGAAAACGGGGAATAGCGATCAACCATCTTTGGTTCATGGTCCCGCATATCTGCAAACAATTTTAAAATATAGGATTTAATGGAAAAAGGGGTAAACGAGATTTGACCTGAAAGATCCCGGGATGCCGATTGCATTTGAATCAAGAACAGGGCCATATTTTTCCCGATCTCGGCCGAACCAAGCCAGTCGGGTCGCGCAAGCCCGGTACTGTCCAAAAAGGGGGAAATCTGAAAACAATTTCCCTTAAAAAAAGGAAGAAACTCGCCTTGTTGGGTTCGTTGCCCCCCCAATGCCTGGACGAGACCCTGGCCGTTTAAATGGTCAATGGTGCGCGAGACCCTCTCCCGGACAATAAATTTTTCCCTGGGAAATTTTTCCAGCAAAAAAAGCCGCCCTGAAACCGTTTCAATAACGGCCCTGGAAAGGGAGCGCGCAGGGCTTCCCTGTATATCAAACTCTTGACGAACCTGCTTAAAGCAAATACCCCATTGGTCTTTCATCCATTGAAGAAAGACCCTGTCGTTTGTCTCAAATAATTCGTTCAATAGCCTTTTCCAATTTTAAATCATGGCCGCAATGCTTTTTCCATATTCCTGGCATGCCTTCATCCCGCCTTCCACCCAGCTGGCCTTGAGCATCAGGGGGCCTGCTGCAACCATGTTCATGCCATAAATATTGGCCATGGTATCAAAAATTCTTCCCGGCGCTTCCCCGCTCCAGCCGAAGGCACCAAAGGCCCCACCGGGTTTTCCTTTCAGTTCTGCCCTTTCTGCAATAAACAAAAGCTGTTTCATGGAGGTAATCATTTCCCCGTGATAGGTGGCCGATCCAAAAACATACCCGTCGTATCCTTTTAGGTCTTCTTCGTTTTTTATTTCATTTATTTTTTTGACATTAGCCTCATGCCCTGCAATACGAATGCCTTCTCCAATAAGATTGGCAATCCCCTTTGTTTCGTCGGATCTGGTTGCAAAAACGATTAAAAATTTTCCCATGAGCCCTCCTTAAAATAAGCTACCCAGGCGATTTTAAAAAAAACGCCTCACAAATGATATTTAAAATAATATTCTTGAATCTGCCATTTTAATGGTCTTTGTTCCGGTCATGAACATGGCTTTTTTTAGTGTTGCGTGAACATGTTCCAGGTGAAGCTTGACACCAAGCGTTCCGCCGCCAACAGCGGCCCGGATAATATCACGGCCCAGGAGCACGACATCGGCCCCAAGGGCCAGCATTTTTAATACATCATACCCAGTCCTCACCCCGCCGTCCACCGTGATGGTGATGGAACTGCCCACCTGTTCCCGAATAAGGGGCAGGACCTCTGCAGTTCCAGGCGTGGCATCCAGCACCCGGCCCCCGTGATTGGAAACCCCGATAACCGAGACTCCTGCGTCCACACATTTTTGAGCCTCATCCGGCCGCATGATTCCCTTGGCAATAAAGGGCAGAGATGAAAACCGCACCAGTTCTTCAATATCTTTTACACTTTTTTTAAATACCGGCTGGCCATGCCGGGCCATGATGGTGGAACCGGCTCCATCCAGATCCAATCCAACGGCCTTGCATCCATAGGATTCGGCCCGTTCTATCAATTCTTTGAGCACCTCCTGGGACCTAGGTTTAAATATGGGAATACCATATCCACCGCAATCTCGCATGGCATTGAGAGAGGGATGGTTCTCCCGGGTATAAAACCAGGTATCTCCCCTCAGCCCGATGGTGCCCGCCTCTTTGGATCCCAAAAGGACCGATTTACAAAAGCTGATTTCATCAAGTGCATCATTATACTTTTGAGCCCCAGCCGTTGAAGAGGCCATCACCGGAAAATCAAGGTCCATCCCGAGAAAAGAACAGCGGGTATCCGGCTCAAAATGCTCCCCGACCACGGACATATTAAACCGGACATTGGCAAGGGCTGTCCCATTGGCCCGAAAAGACTGGCCGGATCCGGCCCCCCCAAGACCAATGGGCTTTCCATAGGCTTCCTTCTGGCAAATTTTATCAAAATTCCCGTCACATGAGGGATAGACCGCACAGATGCCCTTCATTTTTGTTCTGGCAGCGTCCCGGACCGCATCCAGGCTCTGGGGAATGGATTGTTTGTCCATGATCATCCGCTCATCGGATTGACAGGTATCGCAAACACTGGGTTTTTCTTTACTTGTAAATTCAGAATGACAAACAGAGCAATACCACAGGCTCATTGATTTTCTCCTTTAAAATTTGGATCCGGTTAAACACTTCATCAAAAGAATCAGGCCTGGCTCAAGATATCATTCATTGGATCTTTGGCAAAGCAATATTCAACCAAGTCCTTATTTTTTCCATAAAATAAAGCAGGCCCCAGGTTGAATGACTTTAACCTTGCCAAAACGGTACAAAATATGCAAAATAATAAATTATCGGATAACAAGATCAAGAGATAAAATCGAATAACAAGATTGGAAAATTCTAAAAAGTTGCACCATGGATTCTGATTGTTCAAACCACTTGTTAACAGACAGACCTTAAATTAAGGAGATCATAATGGTCACGGAAAAACCCACACTCTATGCGCTGAGCACCTGCAGCCATTGCAAATCAACAAAAAAATTATTCACTGAATGTGATGTTGAATATAACTATATAGAAGTGGATGACCTGGAGGGAGAAGAACGCAAAGCCATTTTGGCAGATATCAAAGCCTTGAATCCACGGTGCTCCTTTCCCACCGTCAAAATCAACGAAACGGTGATTGTCGGATACAAGGAAAAAGAAATTAAAGCAGCATTGGGGATAAAAAATGAAAGTTGAACAACTTTATGCAGCATTAAAAAAATCACAGGAAGCCCGCGGCATCTATTTTAATAAAGACAAAGACCTGGTATTTGAACTGCTGGAAGCACTGTTGCTCAACAAGGAGCGTTACGGGTATATGGCCTGCCCCTGCCGCCTGGCCTGCGGGGACAGGGAACAAGACAAGGATATTGTCTGCCCTTGTGATTACAGGGAACCGGACCTGGAAGAATTCGGCACCTGTTATTGCGCCCTCTATGTATCAGCGGCCTTGAACAATAATGAAAGAGAGGCCCAATACGTCCCGGAAAGAAGACCCCCTGAAAAAATGTTTTAACGTCAATATTTTAATGTCTGGGAGATACCCATGAACGAAAATGAAAATGTATGTACGCCTGTATTAAATACCGGCCTCCGGGGAATTGAGGTAGCAAGCTCCAAGATATGTGATGTAAAGGGCAAGGAAGGCAAACTCATCTACCGGGGTTATTCGATTGAAGGGTTGGCAAAAAAGGCAAGCTTTGAAGAAACCTGTTTTTTACTCCTCTATGAACGGTTGCCCCGAAAAAAAGAACTGGAAAATTTTGACCAGAGTTTAAAAAGCAAACGCCGGGTACCGGAGAATCTGTTCCCCTTTTTAAAATCCCTGCCCCGGAACATGAATCCCATGGACGTTCTCCAGATGGCAACCCCCTTGCTCATCCAAACCGATGCGACCGCAGGAAAAGAAGGCATGGAAAACACCCTTTACAGTGCAGAAAACCTCATTGCAGGGTTGCCCACCATTACAGCAGCCTGGGACCGCATCCGGAACGACAAGGAGCCCATTGCAGCGGACAACAGCCTGAACCATGCTGCCAATTTTTTGTATATGCTCAATGGAGAAGCGCCTGACAAGGAGACCGCCCATTTCTTTGATGTAAGCCTGGTCCTCCATGCCGAGCATTCCTTTAATGCCTCCACATTTACGGCCCGCCAGGTGGCGTCCACAAAAGCCCATATCTATGCATCCATATCCGCGGCCATCGGCTCCCTTTCCGGGGCCCTCCACGGCGGGGCCAATGTCCGGGTCATGAAAATGTTAACGCAAATAAATACCATTGATAAAATCGATAGCTACATTAATGATATTCTGGATAAAGGGGGGCTTATCATGGGCCTTGGCCATGCCGTATATCAAACCGATGACCCCCGGGCCAAAATTATCGATCCCATGTCCAAACGAATGGGAGAGTTATCCGGAGATACCCGCTGGTACGAGTTGTCAAAGGAACTTGAGATCAGGGGTAAAAAAGCCTTCATGGAACGAAAAAATAGGGAAATATTTTGCAATGTAGACTTTTACTCCGCCTCCCTGTTTTATGCCATGGGCATTACAACGGATCTGTTTTCCCCCTTATTTGCCATCTCCCGGGTCAGTGGATGGAGTGCCCATGTCATTGAAGAACAATTTGCCATGGCAGCCCCCAAGCCATCTCTTTACAGGCCGGGAGCCGCCTATGTGGGGGATTATTGCGGACCGGATGAATGCATGTATACAGGAATTGATGAACGGTAACGCTTTGCTTTTTATGACATATTTTATAACATTTTTTATAACAAGGAAAAAAAAGAATGAAAAAATGGCAGTGCAGTGTTTGTAAATATATTCATACGGGAGAGACACCTCCAGAAAAATGCCCGGTGTGTGGGGTCGGCAGTGAAAAATTTGTACTCATTGATGCCGGGGATGATGCTCCTGTCCCGGCAGCAGACAAACCCCTGGCAAGTGCAGCTGAAAAACCAGCAGCCCCGGCAGCGAAAGCGCCCTCTAAACCTTCGACACCAGCGCCTGCAAAACCCGCCAACTTGTATGAACGAATCATCGGCTTCATGATCAAGCACCATGCCCATCCGGTATCGGTCCATTTTCCCAACGGCATCCTGCCGGTTGCGGTCGTCTTGTTTCTTCTGGCCTGGGTGTTTAATACAGAACTTTTTGCCAAAGCCGGGTTTATCAATCTAATCTTTGTGATCCTGGCCCTGCCCTTTGTTCTGTTTTCAGGCATCATTGAATGGAAAAAGAAATATAACCAGGCCCTTACCACGATTTTTAAAATAAAAATCATGGCAGCCGCCCTCACGACCACGGCCTGCCTGATATCCGGGGTCTGGTATCTGGTCAACCCGGATGTGCTGTCCTCTTCCAATGCCTGGATTTTTATTCTGGTCAATGTGATCATGCTGGCAGCTGCCGGCATTGCAGGGCTCATCGGCGGGAAACTGGTCTTCAAAGATTAGATCTCAAGAACAAGCCCCACCGGACAATGATCCGATCCCAGGATCTCATTATCGATAAAGGCCTCTTTGACAAGGCCTTTGTCGATGAGATCCTGGGTCACAAAGAAATAATCGATGCGCCACCCGGCATTGTTCTTCCGGGCACTGAACCGATAGGACCACCAGGAATATTTTATGGTGTCCGGATGGAAATGGCGAAAGGTATCCACATATCCCATTTCCACCATTTTATCCAGCACATCCCGTTCAACCCTCAAAAATCCCGACCGTTTTGAATTGGGCTTGGGATTTTTCAGGTCAATATCATTATGGGCCGTATTAAAATCTCCTGTGATGATCAAACTTTTGCCTTCATCTCGCAACCCTTGGGCATATTCCAGAAACCAGTCATAAAAGTCCATTTTATAAGCAAGCCTGTCATCACTCATCTGGCCGTTGGGAAAATAAATATTAAAGAGGGTAAAGGCATCATAATCCATTTGGATCACCCGGCCCTCGCCGTCAAACCGAGGATTTGCAAAATCAGTAATCACCTTTGCCGGAACCGGCTTTGAATAGGCTGCCACCCCGCTGTACCCTTTTTTCACCGTGGAATAATTCCAGAAGGATTCAAAGGAAGGCTGGTTTATCATTTCATGGGTGCGCTGGTCCGCTTGAAGTTTGGTTTCCTGGAGCATTAAAATATCCGGGGCCATGGTTTTTATAGACCCGAAAAAATCTTTTTTCACCACAGCCCGCAGGCCGTTCACATTCCAGGAGATCAGTTTTATGGTTTGTTTTAGTGTCATGGGGTAGTCTCGCTTTAAAAATTAAGGAGATAGATCATCGTCCCTCAAGGAGCATGATCCTGGCATCGGCGATGACACACCGATCCTTTGTACAGATGACCGGGTTGAGATCAATGGACTGAAAGTTTTCCTCCAGGTCCATGATCAAAGATGAAAATTTCACCACCAGATCGGTGAGCCGCTCCATGTTCACCCCGGGTTTTTTGCGGTACCCCTTGAACAGCTTTTTCGCCTTGAGGGAATTGACCATGGACGTCACATCCCCAGGGGTTACCGGGGCCATGCGGATGGCAGTATCATTATAAATTTCCACGGAGGTCCCTCCCAGACCCAGGACAATCACCGGCCCGAACTGGAAATCATTTTTAGCACCAATGATGATTTCAAGGCCTTGCACCATTTCCTCCACCAGGATCTGTTCACACCCCTGGAGGGTTTTGAGCCGGGTCATCTCCTGTTCAAGCCTTCGTTCATCATAAATGCCCGTGACAACAGCATCAAATTCAGTTTTATGGAGAATTTTTTCAGATACGGCCTTGGCCACCACAGGCCCAGGGGAATGTTTTAAAAATTCCCTGGCAACCTCAATGGAATCGGTCAGAACAAAATTGGGGACATCAAATCCCCGGTTTGCCATGATCTGTTTGGCATCGGGTTCCAATACCCACCCGCGGTTCTTTGAACGTTCAAGAATACCCTTGTATAGTTGACTTAACATGGTCTGCACCTCTTTAACGCCTTTGCCATGAGCACGGCACCTTCCACTGAAGATGCCACGGGAATGTTGTTGAGCTCAAACCCTTCGATGATGATCTTGTATTTGTCTTCATTGGGAACATAGGCAATCATGGGTTTGCCTTCGTTCCTGGCCACCTGGGAAAGCTTGGCACCGATATCAGCTGAGATACCCGGAGAATAGGGCAACAGCAGGGCCAATATGCAATCAATGTTTTCATCCCGGGACAGGTGGCGCACCGAAGTCTCAATATCGCTGTCCACACAGGACCCGGTCAGATCCATGGGATTGGTCAAAGAGGCAATATTTCTGATTTCAACGGAGAGGTTCTCCCTTATATTTCCAACGGTTTGAGAAGAAATCCCGGGGATGTTCACCCCCTGTGCGGCACAGGCATCTGCCGCCACCACCCCGTGGCCGCCGCTCAGGGAAACAATTCCCACATTCCCCCGGATTCCCTTGGGATAACAGCTTAGGGCCTCACAAAAAGAGGTCAGTTCATATTCATTGTCAGCTTCAGCCACACAATATTGTTTCATGATTTCGGAAAAAACCCGGTAATCTCCGGCAAGAGATGCTGTATGGCTGGAGACAGCTGCCATTCCCTTTGGGCTTTTGCCTGCCTTTAACACCACAATGGGTTTGGAGCAGCGTTCCGCCCGACGGATAAATTCGCGTCCCTCTCCTTGCTCAAATCCTTCAATGTAAAAGGCAATCACCCGGGTTCCAAGGTCAGCCTCAAACCAATCCATCATGTCTATTTCCCGGAGAACGGCCTTGTTGCCGATACTCACCCCCAGGGAGATACCAATTCCCTGGCCTGCAAATTTTACCATCTGGTCCACAAGCACACCGCCGCTCTGGGAAACAAAACCGACATTCCCTCGTTCGGGCCGGACAATGCGTTCCCCGGGAAGAAAAAAGGTATCCACAACATCCGGGGCATAAATTCCCAGGCAATTGGGCCCCACAAAGGGAAAATCTGCCTCCCTTGCAATGTCGGTCACCCGTTTTTGAAGCGCGTGGTTGCCGGATTCGGCGAAGCCTCCGGAAACGATCACGGCCCCTTTCACCCCATTTTTAATGCAGTCTTCAACCACCCCGGGAACAAACTGGGCACGGACAGCAATAACAGCCATGTCCACAGACTCTTCAATATCCCCCAATTGCCGATACAAGGGTTCCCTGTTCAACAACCCCCCCTTGGGATTTACAGCATAGGTCTTGACCGGGTACCGCAAATGGTTTTTTGTATAAATAACATTGGCAGGGTGGCTGTCATGGGTAGTGGAAACACCTATTACCGCCATTGAGGTGGGCCTGAAAAGATATTTAAGATCCATTGTTCTCCCTCGTTTGAGTTTTTTGTAAACCTTCCCTTAAAAGAATAGGGGAATTGACTGAGTTGCCAATTCCCCTGCAGTATTGGATCAATGATCCGATTAATTATCCTGGTCAGCCAGGTAATCGTCATACATGGTTTCAAGACCCAGTTTGTGCTTGGCTTCTTCCTGAACAAGGATCAAAAAAAGTTTTTTGGCATCTTCATGGTCTGTCTGTCCTGCAAGATCCGTATAAAGTTTAACCGCAATTTCTTCTTTTTTCATGGCAAGTTTGAGGATTTCAGGCATGGGCATGCCTTCTTCATATTCTTTTTCCACCATATAGTCAGAAATTTTGAGATCTGTGATTGTCTTGAATTCATAGGCATCAATTTTTTCTCTGTTGCCGGAAATATCAGATAAAAGGGCCACATGTTTTTCTTCTTCCTTTGAAAAACGTTCAAAGGTTTCCTTGAGGGAGGCACGGGTTGCCTGCTTTGCAAGGGACGCATAAAATTCAACTGCTTCTTTTTCTCTGTCAGTGGCAAAGGTTAGTATTTCATCAACTGATCCGAATTTCATGTTTCTTTTCCTCCTGATTGGGTTTAATTAATTAATATTTATCTTTTCAATAAATTATTACAAATCATTTCATAACACTAGTAATAACACTCATGCAAAAGCAAATTGTATACCAAATTTTTAAAAAATTAAAGACCCCGGCAAAGAGATTTTTATTGTTTTTCAAAAATATGAGCCAGGGCTACCCCTAAGTTCTTAAATTCAAATTCAAATCCCAGTTCGGTATGAATTTTATACCCCTTCTTCATCCTTTGACTCATAAGCAGATATTTCATCCCAGACAACCTCTTCACACGCAGCTGCTTCCTTTGCCAACGCATCATATAAAATTTGTTCTTCTTTTGAATCCCAGGGGATATCGTCATAGGGGGATACAAATTCAATCTGACTGATCCTCAGCCCCTCTTCTTCAATGACAGCCTCAATTCTTGGAATGGCCCCCCGGACATCCGGGGCTTTTAAAAACAAATAGACAAAACCGCCCACACAGTCTTCGTAGGCTGCCGGATCTAAAATATCAAATTCAACGCTTGTCCAATAAACAGTCATCATTATCTCCAGTTAAAGGTTTCAATTAAATTTCCGGGCGATATTTAAGCTGAACACCCTTTAAAAAATTGCGAAGCACCTGGTCTTTACAGGCGCGATAATGCCTGTTCTCAGGTTTTCTGAAAAATGCGCTCAATTCGGGCTTGCTAATACGCACATCTGTCATATTCATGATGTCGATGATATCCTCTGCCTTCAGATCCAATGCGATTCTTAATTTTCTAAAAATAATATTATTGGTCAATACCTGTTCAGGTTCGGGCTGGGAACCTTCTTTTTTACCCCGTCTATCAATGATAAACCCATTTAAAAAAACGGCCAGCTGGGCATCGCTGCATTCCTGAAATGCCGGGTCATCCTCCTTTTTAAGCCAGTCGCTAATCTTACTCCGGGTTGCCGGAAAATCTGCCAGGCCAAACACAGCCATCATTTTTGAATCGCTAAAATCAAAGGTATAGCGGATACGGCGCAGGATATCATTATTGGTCATACTCTTTTCCTCATTTTCAGTGTTGAATTGTTGAATAAAAAACCTGTACCCTTAAAAGAAGCCTTTGATTTTTCAATAAATTGACCAGTGGTATAAGAGGAGACCACCTTTCTCCAAAACATTCGGGCATCCTTATTTTTTAGGGTGATGGCGACTTCCCAAGGGCCAGGATACTGGTCAAAACTATATTCGGCCAATTTTCTCCCCCGCCCGCTTCGTCCATGCTGTTTTTGAACATAAAACTCTGCCATGGCAAAACCGTCACCATTGAACCGCAAGTGTTGATTGATCTGGGCAAAGCCAACAATCGATTCTGATTCCTTGAGAACATAAATCACTCGCGCTTCTGCCATGAAATCGTCTTGTAAATTCTTGATCCCCCCTTCACACCAGGCATCAAAGTTATAAATGGTATAAAACTTTCGCATCCTCCCCAGATACTCTCTGAAAATCGGGATTATGTCTTGGATGGTTTCCAGACGAACGATCATGATCTCCTATTTTTTTCTCCCCCGGGGGTTGCCTTTTTTTGACTTGCCACGCTGCTTTGTAATTTTTCTTTGATCGACAATCTCTCGAATGGCCTTGTCCGCCTTTTTTTCACTCGAAGGATTGTTGGGTCGCAATAGCACAAAATCAGGCACCACGCCCCCAATGGTAAACCCACTTACCTCTTCCCTGGGAATCTTTTGCTTGAGCAGGGCTTCAATGGCCTTTAAATGAGTCCTTTCTTCGGGACTGACCAGAGAGACAGCAATGCCACTGACCCCTGCCCGCCCGGTCCGGCCGATGCGGTGGATATAATCTTCAGGAACTTGGGGCATATCGTAATTTACCACATGGGGCAAATTGCTGATATCAAGCCCCCTTGCCGCCACATCTGTTGCCACCAGGGTACGGATCTCACCGTTCTTGAACTCTTTGAGGGTGCGGGTTCTAAAGGACTGGCTCTTGTTGCCATGGAGGGCAGCAGCAGAGATCCCTTTTTCAACCAGTCTCTCAGTCAGCTTGTTTGCCCCGAATTTTGTGCGGACAAAAACCAATATCTGGCTCCAGCGTCCCTGGGTTATCAGATGGATGAGCAGGTCCCGTTTATGGGATTTGTCCACCAGGTGAACCTTCTGGACTATGGATTCTGCTGCTGTATTGCTGGGGGTTACCTCTATATATTCCGGTTCCGCCAGCATTCGTTTGGCAAGATCCCGGATCTGTTGGGTATAGGTGGCGGAGAACAGCATGGTTCTGCGGTCTTCTGGAACCAGTTCCAAAACCTCAGAAATTTCCTTACTGAATCCCAGGTCCAGCATTCTGTCTGCCTCATCAAACACCAGAAACTCTATCTGGGATAAATTCAGGTCCCTATGACCGGCAAGATCCAAAAGGCGGCCCGGTGTTGCCACAAGGATATCAACCCCCCGCTTGAGCCGATCTATCTGGGGGTCGATGTTAACCCCGCCGTAAACAACAGTACACCGAATAGACACCCGCCGTCCATAGGCCTTGATACTCTCACCCACCTGGAGAGCAAGTTCCCTGGTGGGCGCCAGGATAAGGGCCCGGGGGTGTTTCCTTTTGTTATTCCCCCGACTCAACAATTCAACCAGGGGGAGGGCAAATGCATCTGTTTTTCCCGTTCCTGTCTGAGCCCGGGCAAGGATATCCCTGCCGTTGAGAATTACCGGAATGACCCGGGTCTGAATGGGAGTGGGAGTGGTATACCCCTTGGACTTAACGGCATTAAGCAATTCGACCCGAAGGCCAAGTTCATCAAATGACATGAATTATCTTCTCTTAAATTTTATGGTTTCACTTGCACCGGAACTTATACCATAATTGGGCGGGAATGTCCCGGTCTGAGTTAAATATAAATCCCCCTTGGAATCTAATATATCTCCCCAAGTTAATCCTTACTCATCGGGACAAAAAAATACTGGATACTACCTATTGTGGTTGAATGCGTTTCAAAAAAAACTAAAAGATACCAAATCTTGTGGTTCATCTTCCTTGGAAAAAGTGAACGATTCACGTTAAAGTGGTCGCTACCGCCAGCTCCGGGGTTCTGAGCAATTCTTTTGGAAGTCGTGCTCCAATTTTAATTTTCATCCAGCACTTTTCTGACTATCTTTGCCAGGTCTGTTCTGGAGAATGGTTTTTGAATAAAATCCATTCCCTCGTCCAGAACACCATGGTGGGCGATGGCTTTGGCCGTATATCCTGACATGAAAATACATTTGAGATTTGGAAATTGGGATTGCAGACGCTCTGACAACTCACGTCCATTCATTTCAGGCATAATCACATCGGTGAGGAGCAGGTGAATTTTTTTGAAGTTTTCCTTAGCCAGAGCAATGCCTTCAACCGGTGTGCATGCTGTCAAGACTTTGTAGCCAAACCCTTTAAGAATTTTTTAATCCATACCACTACCGTTGTCGCTTACAGCTAATAAGACAAATTCACCCGGGGAAAAACCGACGTGTTCAACACAATAAGCTGAATCAAAAATCATGTGCCACTCCTCCTGCCAGGCGCCCTATGGATTCCATCTTTTGAGCCTGGCGGTATTGCTCCTCCAATTGGACTTTTTCTTCTTCAGCCCGTTTCCGGTCTGTGATATCATCAAACATAAGGAAATACCCCGGCATACGTCCACTTTGCGTTGCTCTTCAAGGTTTTTGCCCATTTTGGGATTGTATCCCCCTAACAGGCCTTCGGTGCCAAATATTTTTTTACTCTCTATGTGAATGTTAAATATTTTAACGTCCAATTAATCACCATATTGGCACGAAGATCCCTGTCCTATAAGTTTTTTGTGGTTTTTAAGTGATTTGTGTATCCCAAGGTCTGGATTTCCAGAAAATTTGAATTTCCCGGATGCGCCAAACGCGGGATCATTCATTGGGCATTCAAAGGTATCATGGGATTGAAATCCTTGTAGTTGACATCCATATAGCACCAATACACCCCCTTGATTTAATGGAAAAAAGATGGATCATATTATCGTTTATTCGGTTTAAATCACTGTTTTTGATACCCGAAAGGGACCAATTGATAAGAACACACAGGCATTTTCTCATTATTTTGTTTACTTTTCTCAAAAGTATGATTTATATTCGCTTACCAACGTTTCATAATATAATATCAATAAATATTAATAGAGGAGCTTTTTCCATGCGAACTTTAATTCAAACCGTATTCATTGCTGCATTGTCTTTGTCTTTATTTTTCCCCGGGATTTGTTTTGCCCAGTCCGACACACTCACCGCTGAAATTTCCCAAAAAGAGTTCAATAAAATATCCATAAACATCCAAAAATCCATTTCAGCATACCAGCCCCAGTCCACCGAAGAACTGTTGGAAATTGATGTTTCGTATCAGCCCTCCCTTCCGGCCAGACTGGACCCTGCCGTATTTGAAACAGCGGAAGCCAGAAGATACGCTTTAGGCATTTGCACGGCAGATATTTTTTACACCGCGCTTTTTGATAAAAAAGAAGAAATGGCAGTGTATGTTCTCACCGCGAAAAAATTAATAGATACTTCCGGAATCCGGAATCACTTTGATCTGGACAAATTAAATGAAAAAGACCTGGCCATGTTGGATGATCCAAAATCCATGACCGAGGAAGATATTGGGCTGATTCTATCCCGGGTGGATGACATGACAAAAAAAATTTTCATGAAACTTTCAAATGCCCCTAAAGGGATTGATCCCATTGTGGATGTCTCATTTGCCACGGCAGTGGAATCCCTGTACCTGATTTCCCAGCTCGTTCTCCAGAGCGATGGTGGAGCCCAAGCCCTTGCCGCCCTGGCCAATGAGCAGGGAACCATCGAATATCTCATGCAGTTGATGACTGCTGTTGAAAGTAACGCTTACCTGAAAACCATCTGTGAATTGGATGAAAAACGACTTGTCCTGGATCCCATCCTGGCACTGTATAAGAAAAAATCCGGCAACCTGACCAAAGAGGACGGTAAAGCCATACTGAGTATTATCGCTCCGGTTCGCCAGAAAATGGTCACCGGCACATTAAAAGGGTATGATCCTGATGCCAATGGGGATTAAGCCGGTCCGGCCCATATTCCGGGAAAGACGCCTGATATCAACCAGGGGGTTTCTTGTGTATGAAAGAAATCCTCATTTTTCACAGGATTGATCCATGCCTGAAAAACTGCTGAACGGCCTGCTGCATTTATTTGCGATCCTGGCCTCCACCCGGGGGCAGGAAGGGGTGAAAAATACGCTTCCGGTCCTTGAGAAATACCTGCATCATAACCTGGGGCTTAGGAATATTGATGACTATATCGGCCTATTTGAAGCCGTGGCCGATCTTTACCTGGCAGATCTTTCTCCCACAGCCGAAGTGCTGGAAGAAAAAATTGAATACCTTTCCACTCTTTTGAGCCCCCATCTTGTTGTCCAGGAGCAATACGCCTTCCTGATTTACTTTCTGGAAATCAGGAACGCCTTTCCCGAATTTGAATCTTCCTTTGACAAGCTGATTTTACGGTTTGCTCATGGATTCAATCTCAAGGATCAAACCCTGTCCGGGTTCAAAATTTTAAATGCCCACAACCCGGATATGGTCGATCCTGAGATGATAGATGATACAGGGTTGTTCATTTTTCCTCCGGCAAAAGACGGCAGTCCTCCCAAAGAACAGGCCCCCTTATTCCAGGGCTCCTTTATGGGGCTGTTTTCTGAAAATATCCAGGGCGCTTTCATTGCACCGGTTTCCCGGACACCGCTTTTTCTGGATGGAAATTCCATTGATAATAAAATGATCAAGTTCTTTTCGGAGGGAAGCGTTTTGTCCAACGGATTTGGACAGTCCCTCTATTTTTCAGAACTTTTAAACCTGTATTCAAAAAAGGACGAGTCCGGGATTGTTTTCCAAGGAGAGAATCTCAATTTTTGTTTTCCCGGCAGTGCCAACGGGCTTCATGATTTTTCGTTCCAGCTTAAAGGAGGCGACTTTGTTGGTATAATGGGGGCAAGCGGTGCTGGCAAGTCAACGCTCATGAACCTGCTAAACGGTTCAATGTCCCCTGACAGCGGCGTTGTATCCATTAATAGTGTAGACATCTACAAAGACCGGGGAGATCTGGACGGCCTCATTGGTTTTGTTCCCCAGGACGATCTTTTATTTGAAGATCTGACCGTTAATGAAAACCTGGATTTTGCTGCCCAGCTTTGTCTTTCCCACCTTGACAGCCAGGAGCGGGAAAAAAGAGTGGTTTCGATGTTAACCGAGCTCAAACAACTTGAAATTGCCAACCTGAAAGTAGGCTCGCCCACAGAAAAAACCATCAGCGGCGGGCAGCGGAAACGGCTGAACATCGCCCTGGAGCTCATCCGCAGACCCCGTATATTATTTGTTGATGAACCGACTTCGGGCCTGTCTTCCGGGGATTCGGAAAATGTCATGGGGCTTTTAAAGGCCCAGACAACCCGGGGCAGTATTGTCCTGGTGGTGATCCATCAACCATCCTCTGCTTTATACCGGATGTTTGACCGCCTCTGGCTGTTGGACACGGGCGGCTATCCCATTTTTGACGGCCACCCCATCGAAGCTGTCCAGACCTTCCGGGAAGAATCCCAGATTGCCGGCAGTGAACAATGCATCTGCCAGGAATGCGGCAATGTCAACCCGGAACAATTGTTTAACCTGATTGAAGCCCGGAAGCCCGATTCAAAAGGCACCTTCACCCAGGAGCGGCAGGTTTCCCCGGAACAATGGCATCACCGGTACAAAAAAAATGCCATAAAAAAGGGTCCCCAATCCCTTGCATTGGAAGACCAAAAGGCTCAAACAGATGCGAATTTTATTCCAGAGGCTTCAGACTGCCTGAAGCGTCCCGGAAAAATAAAACAGACCCTGATTTTCACCTGGCGCAATTTCAAAAACAGGCTTTCCAACTATCAATATGCCTGGGTAAACCTGTTGGTTCCCATCCTCTTGGGGACGCTAAGCGCATTATTGTGCCTGGGCAGCACTGACGGCGACTACACCTTCCGAGACAATCCCAATATTCCAACCTTCTTTTTTGTCAGTGTGATTTTTGCCCTGTTTTTCGGTCTGAATACCAGTGGTGAAGAAATTTTAAAGGATGCCCGCACCCTGTTGCGTGAAAAATTCCTGCACTTGTCCTGGGGGGGGTATGTGATATCCAAGTTTCTGTTTTTAGGGGTGTTAAACTCCGTTCAAATGGGACTTTTCCTGCTCCCTTCCTACCTGATTCTTGAATTGCCCACAGACATTTTTATCTTCTGGGGCATCCTTTTTTCACTTGCCATGGTATCGTGTTCAATCGGGTTAAATATCTCTGCGTCTTTTAAAAATGCTTCTGCCATTTATATATTGATCCCCCTTATTTTGATTCCGCAAATCCTGCTGTGCGGTTCGATTATCCCGTTTGAAGAATTAATCTCCAAAACCGCCGCCCACAGGAATGTCCCGTTGGTTGCAAACCTGACGCCTTCAAGATGGGGGTATGAAGCTCTTCTTCTCGGGCAGTTCACCAAAAATCCTTACAGGGAACCGTTTCTGGAATATGAAATGGCGGTCCGGCAGGCTGAATACGTTTTGGACGGTGTTATCCCTGAACTGCGTTCCTTGGCTGAAGCACCGTTTCTAATGGATCCTACAACCGGAAAAGAACGGAAAAATCCAGATGATTTTAAATTGCTGCGAAATGAATTATTAAAATTAAAAAACTCCGGCCATCCACCATTGCCAGTCGAACTCAGCCAACTGACCCCTGAAAACTATACGGTAAAAGAAAAAAAACAAATAAAAAAATACCTGGGCGAGGTCAGGAAAAAGATCTGGGAAAAGCGTAAAAACATTGCTTTGAAAAACGAACGCCTCCATAAAGACCGGAAGAAAAAATTGGGATTTAACGGTGTTAAACACTTGAAAAACACCGCATCAAACCAGCGGTTGGAGGCATTGATGTTCAATGACCTACGCATGAAACAACTTTACCGCGTCAACCACAGCTTTGTGCAGATTACTTCCCCGGTGTCCCAGATCCCGGATTCCATCCTGGGGAGTGCCCATTTTCTATCGCGTGTCAAAAGGATTGGCCCTGTGCAGGTTTCAACCCTTGGGTTCAACATTAGCGTGCTCTGGCTGTTTGTTTGCTTTGGCTGGTTGTGCCTGCAATTTAAGCTGCTCCAGGGATTCATGCAACTATTCATCAGAAAGCGCCGTTGAAAAGGCGTTTAATTCTTTTTCCAGTTCTCAGTGTAATTCAAAGGTTGATACAAGTGCGTGCCACCCTCCCATCAACATCAGGCCAATGCCTTTTTTAAAGGACATGTTTCAACAATTTCCCTGCCCTGGCGGTAGGCTTTCAGTATCTCCATGGATTTTATGGCCAACCCCCTGCGGACTTCCCGCCTCTTTCCTTTTATCCGGGGAATAGGCATTGAATCATAGACGGTGGTCTGATGGCGCATCCAGGCAATAGCAGCTGCCCCGGCGCGTTGGGCAAGGGGAATCCTCCGGGTTCTGGCCACGGTTCCACTGCTGACCGGAATGGCATGGGCGGTGATTTTTTCCCCCAGAATCCTTGCCTCCTTCTGGTATCGCGGGTGGAAATCCAGGAAGCCGATAACTTCGGCAAGAAACTCATTGACATAGGTCGCCTGTTTTGCTTTTTGCCGGGCAAGATCCCTCTTTCTTTGTTTTGCATATTCAGGGGTTAACCGCCTGGCCAGGATTTCTTGTCGGGAGTTCAAAATATCAGCCCCATTGGCCCAGATTCCCTTTGAGATCATCCGCCTGCCCTTGCGAACTTGCACGACCCAGACAGAAACCTTGGCCTTTACGCTTTTGGTAATGGCGGCATCTCCTGCGGGAAGAAAGGCCCAATCTTCCGGCGGCATCAGTTCTTCCCCGGATTCAGAAAAAAGAGAACCCTTTGTCTGGCCGGGCAGAACAATTTTGTGACCATTCCCCTTCACCCACCACACCGTTTAACTTTGTAGCCAAACAGGCCCAGTTCTTTTTCCAGCACATCCCTGTGATCCCCCTGTATTTCAATGACCCCAGCCTTTAAACTGCCCCCGCTTCCACATTTTTGCTTAAGGGTTTTTGCCATTTTTTTTAATTCATCCTTTTCCAGGAGCAGTCCGCTTATTAGCGTGACACCCTTTCCTTTTCGCCCCTTTGTTTCCCTCATCAGCCGGACAATACCGTCACCTTCAGGGAGGGATACATTTTCCCGGCAGCTACAATTTTCCTTGGGTTTGTTACACCGGGGGCACATCTTTCCAAATTCCGTGGAAAAAACCAGACCATCCCCTTTGTTCTGAAAACTTTTTGCCATATCGTCTACCTATAATTCTCTGTAGCTTAATTGAGTGTAAATGCCAGATACTTGATGATCGCGCCCTTGGACTGTGCAGCCTGTTCAAAGGCGGAAATAATGTCTTGAGCGCCCAGTCTATTGTCCTCAGCTCCATGGATGTCGCCTTCATGGATGTCATCCACTACTGCAACCACCTGCCCCCCCCATGCTTGGACAGATTCCCGGGTATAATTGAAAAGCGACTCACTGTCGGTTTTTAAATGGACCCGCCCCCCGGGAACCAGCAAGTGGGCATAGGTATCTAAGAACAAAGGCGCAGACAACCGATTCTTGATGCTCCGGTTCTTTAAATGGGGGTCAGGGAAGGTCAGCCAGATCTCATGAATGGATTGCTGAACAAAAAAATCTTGGATGCGCTCAATCCGCACCTGAAGGAACATTACATTTTCAAGACCCCGGGCCATGGCCTTTTCAGCCCCCACACAGATTCGATGGCTCTTGCTGTCAATTCCCAGATATAGTTTGCCAGGATTTATAGCGGCAAAACCAAGACTATGTTCTCCCTTGCCGCAGCCCAGTTCAAGCACTTTTTCCATGTCCCTGTACCCCTGTGCATACCAGGGATACCCCATGGGCAATTTTGATTCGCCAAACTGGGTAAAGGTCACGTTAGGCAGATGTTTGACACGTTCATACTTGTGAAGTTTTGTTTTTGCCATGGTTATAACCTGCCCATACGATCATTTATCAGGCAGTTTTCCCTTTAATAAATCTCCCAGTCCGGCAAAGGGATTATCCGAAAAATCATTGTCCGGGGAGCTGACTTGGGACCTGTCTTCGGGCCCGTCAGCATAGGCATCGGCAACCTGGTCACGGGAGTGTTCATTGTCATGGCAATAAATGCACAGCAGTTCCCAATTACTGCCGTCGGGAGGATTGTTGTCATGGTTGTGGTCTTTATGATGGACCGTCAGCTCTTTGAGTCGTTTGCCTTCGAACTCCCGGCCACAATGGCCGCAGATCCAAGGAAAAAGCTTGAGGGCGCGTTCCCGGTAGGTTTTTTCACGATCCCGCTGGCTGCGGTGGGCCTCTGAAACAATCTGTTTGATATTTTTGTCATCCGCTGAAGACATTATAGATCCTCCCTAGCATAATTCAAAACTTTCATCATCTTAAAAGGTCTTTCCCATACCATATTCCAGGGATGGGGTCATTCTTTTTTTATGAAAATCATCTCCTTTTCCTGTCTGTTAAAAAAATCATGTAAGAAGAAGTCCTTGTCAATAAAAATCGAACACATGTTCTATTTTTATTGACAAAGTTTGAAACTCCGTTTAAAACCGAACATATGTTCATAATGGAGGAAATTAGTATGGAAATGAAAATGTCCGTCGAAGAAGCTAAAAACTTAGCAAAAAAGCTCATGCAGAAGGGTTACCATTGAGGGCCTTCCATCCTGCAAGTTATGTGGGAAGCCTATGGCCTCGAGAATGAAGATTTTCTGTGGACCGGTATTCCGTTTTTAGGAGGCATCGGTGGTTTTCAGAATGCACCCTGTGGGGTGGTGTCATCAACGGCAATATGCATTGGATTGAGGCACCGTAGCCCGCTGGAGGACAAAGAGCGTGCCAAACAGGCCCGCCATGCCATCCGCAATTTTTCAGCCAAGCTTGTCAGCGAGTTTAATCAAGAGTTCGGCGATATAACCTGCTTGGGTTTAATCGGTATGGATTTTTCCAAACCTGGTGTTTATAAAGAATTCCGAGAAACCGGCGTCTGGAAAGAAAAATGCGAAAAGTACGTGGAGTTCATGATCGACAAACTTTACGCCCTTGAGGAAGACAAGGGGCTGTTTGTGCTGGCTTAGCTTTTTTCAAATAACCGCCAACTAATCTACCAATCATGTTTATAAGCTATAAATACAATTCTGAAAAATTATAGGCGATCCCCCCCCAGAAAAATGGAAGCACGGTAAGCTACTTTTTGATAAATCATTCCTGAAGAAATCTGGATTCGAAATACGCCACCTTCGGATAATAATACTTGACCTCAAAAATACTTTTATATGATATAAAAAATAGCATAGGGAATTGTTCGAATTATTCAAGAAGGACCACCAATTTGGAGAAATAATATGCTTAGACTAAAATCAAGCGGTTTAAAATGGTTAAAAGGTTTTCATTTGATTGCTGTTTCCAGTTGGATTGGTGGAGCACTTTCCCTTATCTTATTGTACTTGCTAAAAGATGATATAACAGATGGTCAAGTTCTTTATGGAATCAATCAAAGTATTCATCATGTTGATATGGTTGTGGTTGTAATCCCAGGTGCATTTGGATGTCTAATCACAGGTTTGATTTATTCTACATTCAGTAATTGGGGATTTTTTAAACATGGCTGGATGATATTTAAATGGATCGTCACGATAGTGGCAATTCTATTTGGAACCTTTTACCTTGGCCCCTGGGAAACTACCATGATGGAGATATCTGAGAAATTAGGAATGGCTTCTTTGACAGATCAGGCTTATTTATACAATCAAAAAATGAATTTATTTTTTGGTGGAATTCAATGTCTCATCCTCATGGTAACTGTTTTTATTTCGATTTTCAAACCTTGGAAAAAAACAAACGAACTAAAAATGAATAGAAAATAAGACACATGAATACTTGTATTGACTTAACTAATCGTTCAAAATATCGGGGGAGGATCACTTTTGAAGGGTTTCCACATATAGGTTTCTTTTTCCTGCCCTGTCTTTTTCAAAAACAATAGCAGTCACGGATGATATCGGAGTTGAACGTTTACAATATAAAATGATACAGTCCTCTGTGGCCTGGCCATTGAAGGACAACTGAAGTTAGTGAATATATCCAATTGGGGGCTGAGGATCTTGGCAGGGTCTTTTCTTGCAACCGATATTTTGCACTGATTGAAGGGTTTAATCCTGATGCCAGACTGACACGGAAAACAAATGATTATGCAGGGAATTGGACTGCCAGGTTCGGGTATGGTACACAGATCGTAGCATAGACTATATCATTTATGATGACATTAAGCTCATTTCTTTCAGGTAATTTGCTTAAATAGCATCATATTTTAACTTTTTACAGGTTCATCAAAAAGGATACTTAAAAAATTGTAAACCAGCACCGGAAAATTGCCAATAACACCTAATGAAAAAGGATCAGCTTATGACGACAGAGATATATGCAAAAGATATTATGATTACAGATTTTGACAAAGTTGATTATAGAGAACCCATTGAAACTGCTATAAAGATGATTTTTAGTGGAAAAATAAGAAATACCGGAGATAAAACCACAAGCCTTATGGTTATTAATGAAGAGAATCACTTTGTTGGTATTATTACCATGTTTGATATTCTATATCATTTAAGGCCGGGCATTCTGAATTATGGCATGGTGGATGGAAAGGATATTTCTTGGGAAGGGCAGATAAAACTGTTCAAGAAAAAACTGATAAATAAGAAAATTGGAGATATCATGAGTTCTGAAGTAGTTGGTGCTTTCCCGGATGAACATCTTATGATACTCTTGGATCGAATGGTAAAATATAAGTATCACAGACTGCCGGTTTTAAAAAACAATGAGCCCATTGGTATTGTGTATATTTCTGATATCTATTTTCATCTTTTTGCAAGGGATGGATTAGTCAATCAAAAGGGATTATAAAAAATATCAAAATGAGATTAGAATAAATCTGTGATGACTTTTCATACGTGGATTACTTTTGTTGTCATGATGACCGCCATTGCCTATACCCCAGGTCCAATGACCATGTTTTCTATGTCTTCGAGTGTACGATACGGACTTTATAAAACACTTCCGGGCATTGCTGGTGGATCTGTTGCCTATATCATCCAGATGATTGTCGTGTATCTGGGGTTGGGGGTAATTGTCCAGAGTTCCACCCTGATTTTCAATACCATTAAATGGGTTGGTGTTATTTATTTAATGCTTCTTGGCATAAAAAACTGGTGCCAATCAATAACAGAGGTGGAGACCATCAATACAAAGTTAAACATATCTTTGTTCAGACAGTTTTCCTTGGGCTGGGCCACTGGAATGTCAAACCCCAAATCAATCCTCGTGTTTACGGTTTTGTTTCCTCAATTCATTGATCCTGGCCAATACTCAAACCATTTTGTCATTCTTGCAGCAACCTTTTTTATCATTCAAGGCAGTAGCGCTTTTACATACGCCCTGTGTGGTGCCAAAGTATTTCAGTGGATGCGAAAAAGGAACTTAGCAAGAATTCAAAACAAAGTTACCGCAACGATACTTTTTTTTGCCGGGGGACTCCTGGCTTTTAGTAAAAAATAAAAGGCAGGGTAGGTATGAACCGAAATACCCATGAAGTTTTGTGCGTTTTGATTTTTCAAGTACGAGGGCTCCATCCCGTTGAGCTCATGGGGGTATCATATATTCCTGAATATGTTGCAACATTGAAAAATATTTGTTGCCGATATCTTGGATATCAAAAACAGATGATACTTGCAATCGAAAATCGTATGGTTTAATATATTCGGTTGTCATTGAAAATCTCCTTTTTTGTGATCTTTATGATCTTTGAGCGGTTCACAGCACAGGAGACTTTCTTAAAAAGTTACCGCAAATGTGAAACTTTTGGGAGTCTTTCTGGCAAAGCCAAGGGGGCTGCCCTTTATTAATTGCAGGAAATTGGTTATACCAATGCCTGTAGAATTAGGAACGTATATGAATCTGAAAACCGTTGAAGAAAGCTCAGTAACCCTTTCCCTGCTCATGCAACCCCAGGATGCCAATCCAGCCGGACTGATCCATGGTGGTGTAATCATGAAACAAATTGACAACGCAGCAGGCGTAGCAGCCGTGAGGCACACCAAAAGAATCTGCGTAACCGCCTCCATTGACCGTCTGGACTTTCACAACCCTGTCCAAATCGGTAACCTGGTGACCTTCCAGGCAAGCATCAACAATGTGGGAGAAACATCCATGGAAATTGGGGTTCGGGTTGAAACCGAAGACCTGCTCACGGGCAAGATAACCCACACAGGATCAGCCTATCTGACCTTTGTTGCCCTTGGAGATGACTTCAAACCAGTGCCCGTGCCGCGCCTTGACCTGAAGACCGACAATCAGAAACGGCGAAACAGAGAAGCAATCAGGCGCCAGAAGACAAGGCTTGCTGAAAAGAAAAGTGAAAAAATCTGCCAGACCAATGCCGAACGTTGTCTATCCTGATGGAAAAAATTTAATCCTGGGGGCGAACAGCAGATGCTGGCCAGACCACCACGTCACAGCCATGTTTATTGTATAAAAGCGCCCCTTTTTCTATCTCCCAGACGTGTGGCGAAGCTCCCTGCATATTTCAAGCTGCCGCGACCAAAAAT